>Ga0209501_10000262_pt1 | contig 67164 bp, 63 predicted proteins | sample ArcticOcean_MG_C_4_FD_187434 | JGI IMG/M metagenome (GOLD analysis project Ga0209501, IMG submission 187434) | Marine microbial communities from western Arctic Ocean - ArcticOcean_MG_CB4_134 (SPAdes) (version 2) | ecosystem: Environmental > Aquatic > Marine > Oceanic | place: Arctic Ocean...
ACGCGGTCAGCGCCCACATCCCTTGGAGGTTCGTACAGGATTCGTAGGCCTGTGCGAACACCTGGGCCGATCAACAAGGGTGTAGTAGAGAAGCATCGCTGAATGAGATCCTCAAACACCGTATTGAGTGGGGGGACGACGCTGCATATAATGGCAGAGTCAATCTGCTCGGGGTGAATGCCTTTCATAGGTAGAAGCGTAATGAGGGAGAGCATGTATTCATCCGACATTTTTCTAGAATCTGTAGCAAGCCGCCATGTTGCTTTCAGTTCCTTGCCGTCAAAGACACCCACTGTGATGTTCGTATTTCCAATATCGAGCGCGATTAACATCGCATTTACTCCTAATCCGATGATTTCGCATGCATTATATACCAATGGGACAAGACTGCCTTGTAGAAGGCTTATAGTTGTTGTTTGTTATTTCTGAGGCTTAAGATGAATGGAAGGGCTACGAGTGCAAGGGCTGCAGCTAGAATGAAAGCGGCCTGATAGGAACCAGTATAATCATATATTCGTGCTCCGATTACTGGTCCCATGAAGCCTCCTAAGACTCCCATGGTCATCATAAGCCCGATGATGGTGGCGTAGTTTGATACACCAAAGTACTGTGCAATGATAATGCCCTGCAATGCGAGCCATCCACCGACTGCCCATTCATACCCTAGTGCATAGAGGAAAAGATCTAGCCATGAATTGCTAAAGGCCAATGCGATAAGACCGAGTGATTGGGAGATCAGGACAGCTGTAAGCAATTTTTTCGACGAGATATGATCGGCAAGCCATCCTGCAGCTATTCTCCCAGGTATACTGATGAGGAAAAAGATGAGCATGAATTTGCCTGCTTCCTCTCTTGTGTAGCCTAATCCTTCCATGTGGGGGATGAGGAATAGTCGAACGATGCCGTGGTAGAGGCTCCATATTGCTGTGGAAATTCCCAGCATCCAGAATGCATGGACTCTTAACGCTGCCTGCCATCGGATACCCTGGTCTGTGATGCGGGTTGGTGTTTCTTCCTCGCTTGGTTGGCTAGATTCCGTGTCGGTTTCTTCGGGGGGGTCTCCATCGGGCAGTAAGCCATACGTGTAAGGGTCATCACGTACGGCGAATGCTAGAGGTACAGTGATCATCAATATGGATATCCCCATCACCAAGAGGGCGTCGCTCCATCCTAAGCGTGTGATGAAAAAAGCAACAAGAGGTAGCAATAATTGTCCTGCAGAGGCAGCTGGCGTCATAAATCCCATTGCGCGGCCACGGGATCGTAGAAACCAGCGAACTACCAGGGCTCGACATGCAAAAAAGGATCCCACCGCTGATCCGGCGTTAGTTATCATTACGGCAGCATAAAATTGCCAGAGTTCGGTTACCTGGCTGGTTAGTATGAGCCCCAGACCTATAAGGAACTGCCCGCCTATGATAATTTTCCTTGGTCCCCAGCGGTCAATAATGAAACCGCCAATAGGGTCGAGGAAGCCCCCTTCAAGTCTGATGAATGATGCGATAATTGCGATCTGCGTGACAGTCCAACCGAATTCAGTAGACAAGGGATTAATCAAGAACCCGAAACCGAATGAAACAAATGCAATCGGCATCACGCAAAGAGGATAGCAGATGAGTACCATCCACCACCCTTGGAATATCGGTTTATTTCTATTCATCGTAGTTCGTTACATCCAGAGAACAAGATGGTTGCGGTTCAGCAATACGGTGGTGTTATATCGGAACGACTCTCAGCGGATCTTACTATTATAGTCTAAGTATTTCGTATCAATTCTACACCTTTTGTTAAGATCTGGCAGATATGATCTCGCCTACTTCTCTGGATAGTGATTTCCTCATGTTGGATATACGCCATTACGGTACTCTTCTACTTGCACTTTAGTATAATGCTCGTAAGGATTTCCTATGAATAACATGCTAATGAGAAATATAAAACTAGTAGTAACTGCTTTGGCAATGATGGGCCTACTTGCTTGTGCTGGGTAATCTGAGGCAGAAGAATATGACAACCAAGGAATTGATTTTCAAGAATTTGGGGATTTTGAAACTGCAATTGTTAGCTATGACAAGGCTATAGAGTTAGACCCGGATTATGCTTTGGCTTATAATAATAGAGATTTGGTGTTGAGAGAACATCCCTATCTGAAGAAGTAACATCTCCTCTTCAGTCGTGAACTTCACTTACTAAGCACCCATGTGTATTGAGCCTGAAGTGGTTTCGATTAGGTTATCGCCCGAGCGACCTCACTTTATATATAAAGGGGGTGCCTGTCATCAACGGGCTTCACTGGTAGAAGGAGTACCAAATAATAGGAAAATTTGGGCTACATAAAAAATGAACGGGGGTAAAAACTACATGAATTTAGAACAATATGACAAGGCCGTGGAAGACTACACCAAGGCTATAGAGTTAGACCCAGATGATGCTTATGCTTATAACAATAGGGGCAGCGCTTACCGGAATTTAGAACAATATGACAGAGCAGTGGAAGACTACACCAAGGCTATAGAGTTAGCCCCAGATGATGCTGCTGCTTATAACAATAGGGGCAGCGCTTACGATTATTTAGAACAATATGGCAGAGCAGTGGAAGATTACACCAAGGCTATAGAATTAGAGCCAGATGATGCTGAGGCTTATTTCTATAGGGGCAGCGCTTACGATTATTTAGAACAATATGACAGAGCAGTGGAAGACTATACCAAGGCTATAGAGCTAGACCCGGATTATGCTGATGCTTATAACAATAGGGGCATCACTTACGATGATTTAGGACAATATGACAGAGCCGTGGAAGACTACACTAAGGCTATAGAGTTAGCTCCGGATGATGCTGAGGCTTATTACAATAGGGGCAGCACTTACGATTATTTAGGACAATATGACAGAGCCGTGGAAGACTACACCAAGGCTATAGAGTTAGCTCCGGATGATGCTTATGCTTATAACAGTAGGGGCATCACTTACTATAATTTAGAACAATATGACAGAGCTGTGGAAGACTTCACCAAGGCTATAGAGTTAGACCCAGATGATGCTTATGCTTATAACAATAGGGGCAGCGCTTACCGGGATTTAGAACAATATGACAAGGTGCTGGAAGACATAATTACGGTTATAGAGTTAGACCCCAACGACAAAGAGGCAATTGATGTCAGAGAATGGTTGTTGCAAGAACATCCCGAACTGAAGGAGTAATATTCTCTCTTCAGTCGTGAACTTCACTTACTAAGCACACATGTGTATTGAGCCTGAAGTGATTTCGTTGAGGTTATCGCCCGAGCGACTTCTGTGAGAAATCATCTGGTTTAAGTAGAAGCACACTTGCCTGTTCATCGGAAAAAAATAATTGGGCAGACGCAACCACCTTAGCTGTCGTGCTCTTGACATCAGTACTAACTGACGCCTGTTCTTACCCTGAGCAATAACCAAAAATTAGCGAGCCAATCAAATATAAGACACCTATTCCAACAAACATTCTGATCACTATCTATGTTTTACCAATAGGGCCTTTGCTTTTTTAGTCACTTATGTTTGATGTCCGCTCACTTTTCATTTCTTCTTTTTCTTTTGTCCAATCCTCCTTGAAATCTTCCCTCAAGGCTTTTCCTTCTTCTAACCAATCAGCTTTTAGGTCAGAAAAAGATTGTTCAGGCTTAGGCTCAGGAGTAGTACTCATCAGGTGGAATCCTTTATTAGGTCTAGTCTTTTAGTCTTCCAGCGATATCTAGGTAAGATTACTGGCCACGGTATAAATCTGCTTATGAATCTCAATAATACCAAGGTAGCATTCACGAGGATAATGCCATTTTTGCTCGCATAAATGATATAACTGATAGTAGAATGCATATAAGTGTGGTGTGTTATCGCCGCCGTGTACTTTGCAGGTGCCCTGAGTCTAAATCGCTGGAGGAATTATGGTTGTAAGAATTGTTACGGATAGTGGTGCGGATATACCAGAAGAGGTGTGTGACGATCTGGGAATTATTGTCGTTCCATTGACCGTATCATTTGGGGTTGATACCTACCGTGATGGAGTTGATCTCACAAGTGATGAATTCTATCGTCGTCTTATTGATGATGCTGCAATGCCGACAACATCTCAGCCATCTGTTGGAAATTTTGTTGAGGTATACGATGGCCTGAAAGGTTCGGCAACTGAGGTGTTATCCATTCATGTATCGTCTAAGCTGAGTGGTACGGTGAATGCTGCTACCCAGGCAACGTCGCAGGCAGACCTTGGTTCGGGGATTCATATTTTTGACAGTAAACAGGTATCTATGGGGTTCGGATTCAGCGTGATTGCAGCTGCTGAAGCTGCCAAACAAGGAGCGTCTTTGGCAGAAGCTACTGCTGCAGCGCAGTCAGTGTTAGACCGAACGAGTGTTTTTGTGCTGTTTGATACTCTGAAGTACCTCGAAAAAGGAGGAAGGATGGGTAAGGCAAGTGCCCTTTTGGGTACCGTACTCCAAATTAAACCTATTCTTACTTTGGATGATGGGGTAATAGCTATCCAGCAGAAAATTCGGACATTCCGCAAAGGCATTCAGGGTATGATTCAACTAGTTGATGGGTGTGGATCACTGGAGAGTGCAGCAGTTTTGTATACAACAGATCCTTCAGCAGCGGTCAATTTCGCTGATGGGTTGAAGGGGAAATTACCAGGTGGGAGCGCTCCGTGGACAGTCAGGCTTAGTCCAGCAATAGGTACGCACGGTGGCCCGGGTGTTCTCGGTGTTGTGTGTGTTTCTGCCTGAACGATAGGATGCTAGTACTCGCCGCCTTCTATCGATGGCAAGAAATGTATCTCGCTGTCTTCTCGGACCCGTGTGAGTATGCCTAAGGGCGAGGCATCTCCATCTACAATAACCGCAAGTCCTGGTGCAATGTCGCCATCACGGCAGAGGTATGCTTCAACACCAGGGTATAGGGAGTCCAAATTGGCAATGAGCTGACGAACGTTTGTGCCTTCGACTTGCACTTGTTTTTTTCCATCTGTGTTCGGTAGTAGCCGTGTTGGTATCCATACTTCAGCCACGATGTTTGTACCCCCTGCAGGTTTGTTTAGGTTCAATGGCACCGTAAAGATTTATCATAAACGGTTATGGTTTTTATCTCAATATTGTGGTGGAAGAATTAAGGGACAAGCCATGATGTTTGCACTAGTTCTCTTGCATGCAGTCATGAGTGGAGGTACTATGACACGAGTCTTGTACCAAGGAAAATTATAGCGTTGAGGAGGGGTTATGGTCTTACCACAGCCACAGGCTATCGCAGTAAACGGAGTAAATCTCTGCTATTTTGAATGGGGAAGGGCAGATGCCCCAGTGATTATTTGCCTTCATAGCCACACTGCTCACGCTGGTATTTGGGACGAGTTCGGTCCCTATATGTCAGATGCGTATCACGTTTATGCGCTTGACCAACGTGGCCATGGTGATAGCTCATGGGCAGACGGAAGTTATGACAGAGATCGTTACGTTGAAGATCTCACTGCCTTCATGGAAGCTCTTTTGATCAAGAAGGCAATATTGATTGGATCCTCGATGGGAGGATGGAATTCCCTTCTTTACGCTGCTGCGAACCCCGATGCTATTGAAAGAATTGTCCTTGTTGATATCGGCCCCGAGCCATCCTTGGCACCCGGTGGGGTTGCTCCAGTTCGTCCGCCCCGACCTTTGGAGTTTGATTCATTCGATGTCGCATTTGAGTATTCTCGCTCCGATAACCCATGGCCTACTGGCGAGCGGTTAAGAGCTGATCTTCGTCGTAAGTTGAGGCAGGATGAAAGTGGAAAGCTTCGATGGAAAGCGGATACACTCCTCTTCACCGTACCGCTTGCAGATATGCAGGATGAGGCATTAATCGCTCGGTATTGGGATGCCATTGCTTCAATTCCATGTCCAATCCTTGAAATCCGTGGTGAAGAAAGTGCTCTCGTTTCTGATGCTGTGGTTAGTAAGATGAAGGAGACTGCTATCAATTTTGAATGCATCGATGTTCCTGGCGCAGGCCATGTGGTGAGCCTCGATAAGCCGGAGGCGTTCAATATGGTGGTCGGGAAGTGGATTGCCGGTTCATAGAAATATGAAGTTGATTTGGCAAATTTTCAGGAACCTTGCGTTGATGTTAAGCAATCCGATCGGGATACAAGAAGGCTAACATTTGAGATTTGGTGGTTATAGTGAATCTCAAGGTTTCTACTACTGGATAAGTTCCTTTTGTGCGCTTGTACCTTGTTGAGTGAAGGACGCTGCGGACAGGCCTTCACCTCTACTTTATGATAGAATATATCCCTGTGTAAGTAGAATATGCTAAACAAATCACTGTACGTTGGAGGATCTAGAAAAATGGACTATAACCCTAATATAGTGCTGTCGACGAAAGAATTTGATGTGGTGGGTACGAGGCCGATTCGTCATGATGGATTGGACAAGGTAACAGGTAGGGCACGGTATGCTGCTGATGCTCAGGTAACTGGGGCCTTGTACGGTAAGATATTACGGAGTCCATATGCACACGCCCGGATTCGATCGATTGATACCTCTAAAGCTGAGGCTCTTCCTGGAGTGAAGGCTGTTGTCACTTCTGCTGATCTCCCGGATCTGTCGATTGATATCAGTGATCAAACAGCTGGTGCAATGGTAAATTATGGCTTTTTTACTAGGAATATTCTCGCTGTGGAAAAGGTCTTATATAAAGGGCATGCGATTGCAGCCGTGGCTGCGACTTCAGTTCATGTTGCAGAGGAAGCCCTATCATTGATAGAGGTTGATTACGAGGTCCTTAAGCCAGTGCTGAGTGACGCGGAAGCTACTGCTGATGGCGCGCCAGTCTTGCATGAGGGCTTGGTTACAATCTCTGACCAAGCGTATCGTTCAGGTGGTATTGATACTTCCAACGAGGGGTCTAACGTTGCCAGTCATTTTTCATATTCAACTGGAGATCTTGAGAAAGGATTTGCTGCAGCAGATGAGATCGTTGAACATGAGTTTCGTACAAAGGCAGTGCATCAGGGGTATATTGAGCCTCATTCTGCAACAGCCCTTTGGAACAAGAACGGGACACTCACCATATGGACGAGCACACAGCAACTTTTTGGGTTGCGTGATCATATGGCGGTTGTCTTGAAGCTTCCTGTGTCAAGTGTAAAAATTATACCGATGGAGATTGGTGGGGGATTTGGGGGCAAAGGGGTAGGTGGCTGTTACCTTGAACCCGTAGCTGCGGTACTTTCACGTAAAGCAGGTGACGCAGTCAAAATGACAATGTCTCGTACGGAAGTGTTCATTGGAAGTGGACCAACTTCCGCTACCACCATGAAGGCAAAAATCGGTGCAACGAAGGATGGTAAAATTATTGCAGCTGAGGCTGAACTTATTTACGAGGCAGGGGCTTTCCCTGGGTCTCCTGTTCCATCAGGATTGCGGACCATGTTTGGTCCATATGATATTGAAAATGTGGCACTTGACGGGTATGACGTGGTTGTTAATACGCAGAAGACTGCCGCGTACCGAGCTCCGGGGTCACCAGCGGCTTCATTCGCAGCTGAAACTGTGATTGACGAACTTGCTGCGAAACTTGGGATTGATCCTGTAGATTTCCGTTTGGCTAACGCTGCGAAGGAAGGCACACGTCAGGCAGCCGGACCAGTTTTCGGTAAAATAGGATGTATTGAAGTTCTTGAGGCACTTAAAGACCATCCACATTACAACACCCCTCTTCAAGGGGAAAATCAAGGGAGAGGTGTTGCTTTGGGGTTCTGGTTCAATGGATCAGGACCGGCGACGGCCGTAGCTAGTGTTAACGCTGATGGGACCGTGGGGTTAGTAGGTGGATCACCTGATATTGGTGGTACCCGTGTAGCGATGGCAATGCAGGTTGCTGATGTTTTGGGAATTGCAGCTGAGGACGTGAATCCCTCGGTGGGGGATACTGATTCAATAGGCTACAGCAGTGGAGCTGGAGGTAGCAGTGTTGCTTTCAAGATGGGAACGGCATGTTACGAAGCAGCGCAGGATGTTCGTCGCCAGATCATTCAGCGTGCTGCAAGGATATGGGACGTTGATCCTGAGTCCGTCGAATATGATAAAGGTACAGTGAGACACCAGTCAGACCCAGAACTTAAGATGACCTTTGCTCAGATTGCTGCCAGACTTAATGCGACTGGAGGCCCTATCACTGGTCGAGCGGCAGTGAATCCGACTACTGTTGGTAATGCTTTCTGCGCGAATATCGTTGACGTAGAAGTTGACCCAGAGACGGGGAAGACCCAAGTGCTTCGAATGACTGTGATACAGGATGTTGGTAAAGCGATTCACCCTTCATATGTGGAGGGTCAAATTCAAGGCGGGACAGTTCAGGGGATCGGTTGGGCATTGAACGAAGAATATTACCTTGACAGCGAAGGGCAAATGGTCAATTCTAGTTTCCTTGATTATAGAATGCCAACGGCCTTGGATTTGCCTATGATTGACACAGTTGTTGTGGAAGTAACAAATCCAGGTCATCCCTTCGGGGTTCGGGGTGTTGGTGAGGTGACGCTGATCCCTCCGATGGCTGCTATAGCCAATGCAATTCATGATGCAGTCGGCACCAGGATGACTAACCTACCGATGACACCCGGGGTTGTTCTCAAGTCGCTTGGAGTGAAGTAAGTATTTCTTTAACACTGAGATGATATGTAAAGGCACCGATCACATGTACGTGACCGGTGCCTTTACATATCATCTCAGTGTTAAGTTGAGTCCCTTAACTGTTACTCTTTCACTCGTGCTCCTCTGATGCCTGCAAGCGCAAGCATCGCCCAGCTTGCCATAATACATATACCACCGAAAGGTCCTAGTGGTGCCGTTTCGGATATCGCTAGGGATTTTATATATAAGCTTCCGCTGAAAAATATTATGCCGGCCAAAGCTAGAATGAAGGACACAAGCCATAGTTTGCTTTGCCACAGCATACTCGTGATAGCTCCGACTACAATTGCAAGGGATGCATATAGATGATAGGTTGCAGCGGTTTCGAATGATTTCTGTGCGCTGCCTTCTTCGACCATATGTGATCCTATTGCTCCCGCCATCACTGCGAGGACAACTAACACACATCCTGTGCTAAGCCATAGTCTGCTATGTTGGGTTTTCATGATGTATCTCCTGATTGCTAAATTTCAGTCACTGAGACGGGTGTAGCTCGTACCTATGGAGCCTTCGCATGGATTTGGAAGATATTGATCAGCACTTGATTGGAGCAGTGAATGTGCCTCTATAAGATGGCCATTTGCTTTGATATGAGAGGTATCAGCAAGAACGTTCTCTCCCTGTAGTAAATAGAAAACAGTTTGTCGGAATGCTGTGAGGTACTCGATGAATGTATTACGCAGGGACTGTACCTGCGTTTCGGGGTCTGTTCTTTTGGTAGTTTCCAGAATTTCGTCCAATTGTTCTAGGAAGCTGACATGGTTCCAGCCATCGAATGTATTTTTTTCTATAACTTCATTCCATTCATCCAGAAGCTTGTCAGATTCAAACCACTGGGTGGCAATTTTGCATAATACCATCGCTGAAGCCTCCTCTGGCATGGGCATAGTTAACCATCCATTTAGGACGGACAATACCATGGCTTCGAGGGTAGTATCATCCGGAGGGTGAGTAACCAGTGCGTTTACATTTGCGAAGTTTGGAATTTCGATAGTACTCCATATAAGGCCGGTGCTGATCTCATAGAGGGAAGCAAGATCGGCATAATTCGTCACGGTCATAATCCAATTTTTCGAATTGAGCTGGCGTATTAACGGAAGAGAACCCTGTAGTGCTTTATCCCGTAAAGAGTATCTCAGTCGGAGTTTTTCTTCGAGTATTAATTCTTCGGATAGGACAGTGGTTTCCATGTATTTTGCTAATCCTTCGTTGAGCCATGAGGGAATGTCATATGGCATGAGGGCTAAATGGGTGAGTTCATGTGCTGCAACTTTCCGAGTAGTTTTCTCTACATTTTCTCCACGCCAAACGTGTTTCTCCTTCTCGGATGTGGAAGTAGTCCAAAGGGCGCTCATTACTTTATTGATATAGACAACTCCATCGTATGATGTGTCAGGCCGGTATGCTACTCCTTGTGTCCATTCTGGATGCAAATCGATACCAACTACTTCTGATAGTATTTCTATGTATTGCGCTTCATCAAGTAGGTACACGTTTGCATGGGTTAGACTTATTCCGGTGGATTGATGAAGAGATATGCGTACTGTGTCATATGTCTCTTTAATCCACTTGAGCTGGATGCTAGGAGTATGACTGCTGTGGTAAATATTCAGGTCTCCATAACGGGTTAATACCAAGGAGTATGTCATTTGTGGGAGAGGAGATGGAATTGGCACCGGACTCGATGTGCTTATTGATTGATATATGGGTGTCGGTGATGGTGGAGGTGAACTAGCCACAGGGTTGACCATTGCTGTAGTTGTTGGCGGTAGCACAGGGGACAATGTAGATGTGGGTGACTCAAAAGTCAAAATGGGACTGGGGGACATACTCGGAATCTCAACAGTCTGTATAGGTGAATCCATTGGTATGGCTTCTTCTGTTGGGGGACCGACACTTGCTGGGAGTGATTTTGGGATGCATGAAAAAACCATCAGAGAGAGCGATAATGAGATAATAATGAGAACGGGGGCAATGAGACAATATAAAGAATGGTGAGATTTGAGAATTGGCATTTCTATTAGTGTACTATTGACAGGCAACATTGTGAGTGTAGGTGTGACGTATAATATGTTGTATTATGGCATTTGTATTAAAGGAGGCAATACGTGAACTGTCCACGTTGCGGTGAATCACTTGAACGAAAAAAACTCAAAGGAATAGAAATTGATCGGTGTAACGGATGCAATGGTCTGTGGCTAGACCATCCGGAACTCGACCAACTTGAGGACACGGTTTTGGACGATGATAAGCTCAAAGGCACAATGGTATATGCCGTCAGGCCCAGTGATATCATTTGTCCAATATGTGACGGGGCTATGAGGACTTTCAATTACCGTGCGTACGATTTACCCATTGATGAGTGCGAAGCTCAACATGGCTTTTGGCTTGATGAGAATGAGGAGAAACGGGTGCTAGAACTCATGAAGCAAAGGACAAAGGATTTGAAGCGTTCAAGGAATGCTGAAGGGGAATGGGCAAACTTGCTTGGCTCAATGAAAACAAAATCGTTCTCTGATAAGATGCGTAACCTCTTCAAGTAGGTATATTTTCCCATAAGGTGGTCTTCCCCGTATCTTGTTGTTCTGCTCACGCACCCCTAACATCCGTGTTTTTATATAATAGGGTTCCGTGCTTGTGAAATTAAGTAAGAGGTTGTACCACGTGGGTATAGTCTTGTTGGGTTTGCGGGGAATTGCTTTACTTGCCTGGGCGGGGGGAGTCGTCATTGAGGTGTGCAATGTTATACGTATTTCTAATCTGGTTACGACATTGATATAGGTTGTATCTCATGGTCCCAATTCTGATTGCAATTAATGTAAGGTATCTTGTGAAACACTGTCTGTTTTGTCACCGCCGTAGAAATATGATAATCTCTGTTCTGTAGGAATGGTGGTAGGGGTTCGCACCATTCGCATCTAGGAGGGGATATGAATGATGAACAGTACCGTGAAAAATTAACACCTGATCAGTATCAGGTAGCCCGTCTTAAGGCAACAGAGCCTGCTTTCACTGGAGCATTACTGCATAATAAGGAAAAGGGAACCTACACCTGCGTGTGTTGTGAGGCTGAATTGTTTTCATCTGACACCAAGTTCGATTCAGGAAGTGGATGGCCAAGTTTCTGGAATGAGGTGGAAGGAGCGAAGATTACCCAGGAGGAGGATTTTTCCTATGGAATGCATAGGATTGAGGTGAAGTGTTCCGCGTGTGGTGCACACTTAGGGCATCTATTCCCTGATGGTCCTCAGCCGACTGGTTTGCGCTATTGTATTAACTCTTTGTCTCTGGACTTTCTGGCAGATTAAATCGGTAGTCCACTTATGTATCTGTCACGAATTAAGTAGGGCTGCTACCCCTTCTTCAAGTTCCAATTCCAATGCATTGATCGATAAACATAACATTGCGTAGTATCCAATGGTCATGATCAGATCAACTGTCCCCTGTTGCCCTAGCAGGTGTTCAACTGCGCTGTACGTAGCATCACGGATGCGTTTATCGTCTAAGAGTTCCCTTGCAAACTGGATAAAGACACTCTCTTTTGGCAACAGTCTTCGGGGAGGGCCACCTTGGTGAATTGCTTCAACTACTTCGTCCCTCACCCCTGCCTCTTTGGCTGAATTACAGTGATGGGTCCAGATGTATTGACACTCCAAGGCTTTAGCGGTGGTTAGTGTGATAATTTCCCGAACATCGGGCGAAATAGTTGGCGATACGTACTGGAGTTGCTCCCCTAGCATCGCTAGGCGAGAGGCTGCTTCAGGGCTGTTGAGAAGTGCCGTGAAAGGGCGTGCAACGTGTCCCCTATGCATGCCTATTTGGTCATAAAGTTCTTGTTTGTCGGTCGGTAGATCTTTTTTAGTGAGATAAGGGACTCGAGCCATAGTGGTACTCCTCAATGTGTGGATAGACTGGGTTTATCTGACTGAATATAATACTGAGGCAGCCCCTGTCGTTCCTTCATTAGTGTCCTCGATAAGGAATGTGATTTCGTAATCATGATCGAATTTGAGTCTAAGTGGTACAAAGGCTTGGCGATCAGACATTTGGAACCATACGGATGGGTCAATTGCGGTTTCTTCTCCGTTTGTTGTTTGAACGGCCTCCATTAACTGTCCTGAAGTGGAGAAATAGAGTTCCACGAAGAGTATACAGAGTCCTTCATCCGTTACCTGGGCACATTCCGAAGGATCAAGATCATCAGAGGTTGTTTCTTGTTCTTTACGGATTACTGAATTCCCTGGGGGGCTTACCTGGGTTGTCAAACTAGTTTCGCTAATCGTTATTTCTGATATCAAACTAGGAGTTGTAGTTGCAGTTGGGATTGGTGATGATGTGGCCGTTGGCACTGTGGTTGCAGTTGGTTCTGGAGTCAGTGTAGTTGTTGCTGTTGAAAGAATAGTGGGGGGTGCCACTACCACTGTTGATGTCGTCGAAGAGGGGGGTGGGGAAGTGCAGCCGACGATTACTGTTAATATTAGTAAAATAGTTGATATTGCCTTGAGAGGGTTCACACACACCATGCTAATAGAAGCACAGATTATTTTCAAGTTCTTTTGCATCGTTTTGAGAGAATATGGCAGTAAGCTTTGACGTGCACTAATCCTGCATTTGGTGAGGCCTTCGGACTATTAAGGAGAGTGGTATAGCAACACAAACTCCGATAATGATCACCCATAGTGCTGGTACATAGGTTGTATATTTATCAAATACCCAGCCTAACAGGACTGGCGCGACGAGTCCTCCTATCATTGAGCCACTTTGTGTGAGGCCACTGATGAATCCAAAATGTTTCCTTCCAAAGTAGGCGCTAACAAGGATGCCACGGATTGGAATCATACCTCCGAAAGCGATCCCGTGGAAGAAGGCAAAAGGTACAGTATCCCAAAAATCAGGAGATGAGTAGGTTGATACTTGGATAAGGAAAAACACTCCAAGAGCTTGGCACAGCAACAGTCCTGCAAGTACGTATCGATTATCAACGTAATCGGTAATCCATCCTCCTCCTAAGCGTCCGATTGTACTGAGTACGGTGAAATTACCTAAGACGGATGCTGCGAGAAGAGTGCTAAAGCCAACGTCGGGACCTTCAAGATAAGGTATCAGATGGACAATTAGCCCATTAACTGGCATTGTTTGGAGACCGAATATTAGGATGAGAATCCAAAAAGTCGGGGTGAGAATAGCCTCTTTACCAGATAATCCTGTGAGGAGTTGCTGCCCCTTTTGTTGGGATATTGGCTTGTCTGGATCTGGTATGTCTCCGTCGGGTAAGAGCCCATAATCTTCCGGCTTTGTGCGGTAGACGAAAGCAAGAGGGATGATTATGATCCAGGATGCGATACCAAGTATAAAGAATGCTTGGCGCCATCCGAATTCTGCTACGAGCCATACGACGATTACGAGAAGCGGGCCACTGATTACGGCCCCTGATGAACCAATCCCCATGACCTTGCCACGCATACGTGTGAACCACTGTACGATAGCCCAGGTTCTCGGTACTCCTACTGCTGCGCTTGTTCCAGCGGAAACGATAAGGGTTCCAACGTAAAACATCCAAAGGTTTTGAGTAAAGCTGAGGAGTATGAACCCTGTGCCTATAAGGAATCCCCCAGTTATGACGACTGGTCTTGGGCCGATGCGATCGACCAAGAATCCTTCAAGCGGTGTAAGAATACTACCTTCAAGTCGTTGGAGTGCAAAGGCTCCTGAGATGATTGCTCGGCTCCATCCAAAGGCATCAGCTAGTGGAGTGAAGAATATCTGCATACCATAGACCCAACAGATTGATACCCATAAATGGATAGTCATCCCGGCACTAACAATCCACCACCCATAGAATATTCGAGGACGGGACACGGTGGCCTTGCTAGGAGGAGTGGGGCCGTGCTCTGTGGACATAGTACGTCCTCTCAATGAATCGTATGTTCCGGATACGTTCAGTACTCCATATCTTGAGGTAGGGTACTACTTTCCAGCTAGTTTGACAGTATATTACGTCAGGATATAGGTTGAGTTTTGCAGGGTGTATCACCTTTCATAGGTAACTGATGTTATGTCTTTTGGATTTGAGGCGGACTTACCAGTGCAACAAGCGGCAGGGCAAGTATCGTGATGATAATGAGCGCATATAGGGATAGTTCATAGGAAGCAGTGGTGTCGTAGATGAACCCCATTAAGAGAGGCGCTGTAACTCCACTGATAATAGTCGCGCTTTGGCTAAGGCCTTGGATTGAGCCAAAATGAAGCGGGCCATAGTAGTTGCTCATTATGACGCTGCGGATCGGGATCATAGCGCCAGACCCGATGCCGTATAAAAGAGCGAAGGAGAATACCTGCCACCAGTTGAATCCGGTGATGTTTACCATAATAAAGAATGAGAGGGTCTGACAGACCAAGGCCGCACCAAGGACCATCTTCTGGTTGAACATATCTAGTGCCCACCCACCACCAAGTCTCCCGATTCCACTAAGAAGAGTGAAGTAGGTTAACACCCAGGCTGCTTGACTTGTAGTGAATCCGATACTTTCAAAGTATGGTATTTGATGGACAAGCAACCCACTTACTCCCATGTTCTGACAAACGAAGATACTAGTTAAAATCCAGAAAGGTAGCGTGTGAAGAGCCCTGGATGCACTCATGCTTTGTGACACGGGTACCCCTGGCTGCTCCATTGTGGTTGGTTTTTTTGATTCTTTTGGTCCTTCGTGATAGAGGTGCCCGTCGGGCACATCGCCGTAGTCTTCGGGGCGTTTCCTGTAAAACATTGCGAGAGGGAGGCAGAGAGCCCAAGTACCTATTCCAATGACCAGAAAAGCATCACTCCACCCAATTCTGGATTCGAGCCATACAACGATGAAGAGAAGTGGCCCACTGATTACCGCCCCGCTCGCTCCAATTCCGAGCGCCCTGCCTCTTAGCCGTTGGAACCACTGAACGATGGCCCAGTTACGTGGGATTCCCAGACTGAGGCTCGTTCCTCCCGATACTATGAGGACTCCAATGTAGAACATGACGATATTATTTAGCTTGGATAGAATGATAAAACCCATCCCACCAAGAAGGATGCCCAGAATGATGAGGTTCCGCGGTCCGTATCGATCGACAAGAAAACCTTCAATTGGTTGAAGGATACTTCCTTGGATACGCTGCAGTGAGAACGCTCCCGACATGACGGTGCGGCTCCAAGCGAAGTGGTTAGATAAAGGAGTGAAAAAGATTTGCATGCCGTAGAACCATACGATGGAGTACCAGAGATCGATTACCATACCTGCTGCGACTATTATCCAGCCGTAGAAGACTTGCCTGCTTTTTTTGTCAGATTGGCTCAACGAGTTACTTTTTGCAAAAGTCGAGGGATCACGTTTCGAAAGAAGAGGAAGGCTCCCATAATCATAAGGCTTGCACCGATAAGTTTAACGAGGAACTGGAAAAGGGGGGTTATGATGATGAGTCCGAGCATGAACAGTATAAAGCCGATTCCCGTTCCTGAGATTTGTAGCATGTAATGGATTCTCCATGTAATTCTAATGCATGTATTATACCAAATATTCGAAAGCCATCATTTATTGCAAGGTAGAAGGTCTTTGGGTCGCTCGAGAAGAGGCATGATATAGTGCAACATGAGAACAGACTGTATTCAAAGGTGATGAAGACTATATGCCGTGGATTTTTCCAGCATTACTCAGCCCAATGTTGTACGCGGTGGCTGTTATTACTGATAAATACCTGTTAACTAGAGGGTTCCCGAGTGTTTCCGCATTCAATGTTGTTTTTTCCCTGCTACAGATGGTAGTCATAGTGATCTATGTTGTCGGGGCATCCCTGACGGTTGGGCTTGATACTGATCTGACGGGCATTCTTTGGGCTCTTCTGAGTGGAATGTTGGCTGCAGGAGGGATAGTCTTCTTTTTCCATGGCTTGCAGCTTGAGGAAGCTTCACGGGCTACCCCGATACAAATGACTGCGCCTATATTTGCCTCATTAGGTGGTGTAATTCTACTTGGTGAATCTATCAATGTGGTTCAGTGGATGGCGATTGTTACTGTTGTGATTGGGGCGACTTTGGTATCGACACGGTTGCAGTATGGGCTTTTTCGTATCGCAAGAGGGCGGGCGCTCCGATTCCTTTTGTGTGGTGCCATCGTTATGGGTATGGCCTATGTTGCAAATAAAGAGGCGACAAATTACGTGAGCGTCTGGACAATTATGCCGTTGCGGTCTGTGGCAATGGGAATAGGCGTGATGCTGATTTCTGGTCGTCCTAAATCTATAGCAGAAGCATGGGTTGCTATACGCGATCCGAGAGTTTTTGGATTGACTGTTATGGCTGAAGTTATCGTTGCTCCAGTTGCAGGTCTTCTCTTCACTATTGCTCTTTCACAGGGTCCAGTATCTCTTATAAGTGCCGTGCAGGGGGTCCGACCACTGATTGTCCTCATTCTTACAACATTGTTTAGTACGAAAGGGCTGAATATTTTCGATGAACCGCTCGATAAACGAACAATCGGCACCAAGGTTATCGCGGTAGTTCTCATCGTTGGAGGCATAGCGGTTATGAATCTGGCAGCACAGGCTTACTGATGCTGGTACTGCGGAGTTCATGTGAAAGGAAATATTAATGCACTCGTGCTGCAGCCTTTGATAAGGAGAGTGAGCACAATTTCATTTCTGGCGATGCTGCGATACTGGGTTAGTGCTTGAAAAGAAGCCCATTATAGGCGTAAGGAGAATTGGTGATATGAGGTGAATTAGTGAGGGGGATTGAGGCTACAGTCCATGAGCATAGGCAATTATTGCTAGGATTGGGAGCCTTACTATGTAGGTACCCAGAGCACTTGGGTGTCCTCTGGGTATCAGTTTTCTTAGTAGTCAAGGTAAGTATCGAGTTTGATGTTAGGGCTCTGAACTAACATGCTCATAATTTGCAGCATAATAATCCGCCAATGCGTTATCTTCCTCGATCTGTACGGTATCGACTATCAGCCCTTGTGCAAACCCCCCGTTTAGTTGGCGTTTGCTGAGCCGGGCTTCTTCAATTGCTTCGAAATCAGTCTTTAGTATATATGCCAGGCCGTGAACAATTTCAACTAAGTCGGCAAGTTTTTCAATTAAATCTTCCGTGGATTCGGCCGATGAAACTTCTGCGGCTTCTTCAACGATTTTATTTCTGTAATAGCGCAACAATTCGGATTGGCTAGATATGTGTTTTAGTCTTACAACAGAATCCTGATTCAGCATCTTAGTGTAAACGCGGTCTCGGATTAATTTGTCAAACTTATATGTTTTCTTCATAGCTGAAAGTCCTCCTTGTATGTAGGAAAGGCATAGAATATCATTTTGGCCTAATTTGTGAAACCGATCAGGGCATACCTGTACGCGTTTTGACGAGTCTTTGATACTAATGTTTCTTCAGAAAATTCCCCGTTGTTGTATTCTCTCCACACTAGTAAGAATGGGCTCATGGCATAGTTATCCCCCCTGAGGCTTTCCATTTTTATGTGATCACCGATACATAGTGATACCGGTGTGAAAGTTCGTCCAATGTTATACAATCCTGTTCGTTTTTTGATAATTCCAAAAAAAATTAAGGATCTCCAGTAATTATCGAGAGAGGGGGGACGGGGGGGATTATACATTGAGCAGTTCCTTTAAATCATGGGAGTGCCTGTTAGGAATATTACCAAAATCTGGCTGAGTATGGAAGTTTGGATCGCTGCGTGCTTTAGCGTACGTATGCTTGATAGGAATGTTAATCCTAGTTCAATGGTACGTCTAATGCACATTAGTAGAGGCTGAGGCCTGTAAGTTCTTGCGACAACTGCCAGGCGTCGGCACGAAGTTCTGGGCTCATAGCCAAAGGGTTGATCCGGGCAAGTTTTGGGTTGCCACTCATTTCGTGCCATCCGTCTACACCCCATGATTGTCCTCCACGGACGTCATGAGAGAGTGCAGCGTATAGTATTGGTATCGTTCCTTTACGGGTGCTCATGATAAAGGGGCTGATGAGCGGCTTGAGAAAAAACGGCATATGCCTTGTGAGATTGGAGCGAGCTACACCTGGATGGGCGGCCACTGATATAGCAGTATGGTCGCTATTCGAAAGTTTTTCATTAAGGGTGATGGCAAACATGAGTCGCAGTAGGTTGACTGCTCCGTAGGCAGCATGTTTTTGGTATGCCTTTTCATTGTTGAGGCTCTCGAAATCTAAGTACTTAGGACGATTTGCGGCGATGCTCGTGAGATTGACAATTTTTCCACCTTCAACATCTTGTATGAGGTCGAGTAATTGTAGTGTAAGGATGTAGTGTCCGAGGTAGTTAACTCCGAATGTCAGCTCGAATCCATCAGCGGTTCGAGTAAACGGTGGATGCATAACACCAGCGTTGTTGATGAGGAGATCAATCTTCGGGTACTCATCATGGATGCTCTTTGAAAATGCAGTGATACTTGCAACGCTCCCAAGGTCTAGTTCCAGAAATCTAGCGCGCTTACCGATGATAGCCTGGGCCCGTAAACCGCGTTCCCTGTTTCTACAGGCTAAGATAACAGTCCCGCCGTCTTTGGCGAGAAACGAAGCGGCTTCAAGTCCAATACCGGAATTCGCTCCTGTGACAATGGCAATCTTTTCTTTGAGGAAAATTGGCAGGTCTTGCATGTTCATAATAGCGCGATTGTACCAGAGATTATCGTTGCTATTTATAAAGCAGTGAGTAGTACATTAGCTGGAAGATGTTGTGTTCCCCTCATTTTCGGTACACAATTAAATAGATAGATGGCCTTCTTAGAGAATGATGGAGTAATACCATCCTGGGTTGAGCCTTGATTACAGAGGAGGTGCTTGATGGATCTCGAAGGAAAGGTAGCAATTGTAACCGGAGCAAGTAGGGGTATCGGGAAAGGTATAGCATTGGCTTATGGAGCTCAAGGTGCCCATGTTGTAGTTGCTTCGCGTACTGCATCTTCAGGCGATAGTGCTCTTCCAGGCAGCAACGATGAAACTATGGCTGCGATTAATGCTCTAGGTCTTGGAAGGTCAATGACCATGACATGTGATGTAACCAAAGAGGAAGACCTTCAAAATCTGGTAGCCCAAACTGTTGCTGAATTTGGGCGTATCGATATTTTCGTCAATAATGCAGGTGGGTCATTCCGACCAGCACCCCTTGCTGATTTAACTGTAACTCGCTGGGATCGTGTTATGGATTTGAATTTACGTGCAGTGATGCTTAGCTGTAAAACTCTCATACCTGTGATGGTTGCGCAAAAAAGTGGCAATATCCTTAACCTGTCGTCTGGAGCTGCGATTTCATCATCACCGGCTATGATTGCATATAACGTAGCGAAGGCAGCACAGGATCGATTGACAATTTGTCTTGCAGAGGAATTAAAGGACCATGGTATTGCTGTGAATGGGTACAGACCAGGGCTTGTTCGAACTGAGGGGATGGATTCAGTGGACCCAGATGGGAAGATGTTCAGTGACGCTGTGGACCGACCTCCAGTCGTGGGGCCTTCAACTGTGTGGTTGGCTCAGCAGACTGCGGAGACCTTCACTGGACAGATTGTGGACCGGGGAGAGTTTGGAAATACATGGGGTCCTGGCAGTGCATAGATTTTAGTAATTCATGGTTAGGAGAAAAAAATTAGGTATATGTACTGGCTGATACAAAATAGCGGTTTATTGAAGAGTCTTCCGAGGCTGCTTGTGATAACAGTCGGGATGTACTGCATCCTTTCAGGACTCTCGATGCAAACTTTTGCTGATAGCGATAAGGCAGCAATTATCGAACTTGATGGCATCATTTCCCCAGTGACTCAGCGGTATCTTGAGAATTCACTGAAGACTGCTGAGGATGTCGGAAGTGAGTTTGTGGTTATAAAGCTCAATACGCCTGGAGGACTTCTTGATGCCACCAGGGATATGGTTGGATTTATCATGGAATCGAGCATGCCAATTGTAGTGTACGTCGCACCGTCCGGCGCTCAGGCTGCTTCAGCGGGCACCTTTATTGCGACCGCTGCGAATATTGTTGCGATGGCTCCGGCAACGAGTATAGGTGCAGCAAGTCCAGTTCAGGCTAGTGGAGAAGACTTTGAGGGGGGTCTCAAAAATAAGGCCTACCAGGACGCTGCTGCAGAGATCAGGAGTATAGCTGAACGGCGAGGTAGGCCGGCAGATGTCCTGGAGTCAACAGTTTTTGAGGCGAAAGCTTTCTCAGCACAAGAAGCAGTTGATTTGGGGATTGCTGATTTTATTGCGAATGATCTTAACGACCTTTTCCGTCAGATTGATGGGGTAAGCGTTGTCGTTATGGGCCCTGCAGGTGAAACCGAGAGAGTTATTAAAACTCAAGGGATTGGGCAGCACTATATCGAGATGGGCTTCTTTGGCAAAATTCTTGTATTCCTTGCTAACCCTAATCTTGCTTTCCTGTTTCTTTCTTTAGGTGGGGTAGGGCTCTATGCTGAGATCAGAAATCCTGGAATGATTCTCCCTGGAGTTTGTGGCATTATTGCCCTCATCCTTGCATTTATGGCATTAGGAAACCTTTCAACAAATTGGGCGGGTGTTGCACTCATTATCTTGGGATTTATTCTGGCTATATCCGAAGTCGTGGTCGATGGATTCGGCATTCCTGGGGTGTTAGGGATTGTGAGTTTTATCTTGGGAGGATCGATACTTTTCGCACATTTTGGTACTCCAGACCCCTTAGAATTTGGTGTATCATTAAATAGTTGGATGTTTGGCACTATGATCACCTTTGTGACCATAGTGCTAGGGATTCCAGTTATATTTATAGCCTTTGCAAGGAAGGTCAATAGAAAAGTACTGACTCCGAAGACTATTGGGCTTACAGGGAATACACTCACGAGTGTCAACGAGGTAGGGAGGGTTCGTGTTCGGGGAGAAACATGGAATGCTCGTTCCACGGAGCCGATCGCAAAAGGTACCTCAGTCAGAGTTCTTGCTGAAGACGGAGATGTTTTGCTAGTGAGCAGAGAGATGGAAGAATAAAAAAGGAGATAGTTATGGCATGGGGACTGAATATTATCAAACAGTATGAACGATTAGTGGTTTTTACATTAGGTACATATACAGGCACACGATTACCTGGAGTGCGGTGGATGTGGCCTTTTATTAACAATGGATCTACGAGGGTCGATATGCGGGAAATTCCGGTTGCGATACCTAGGCAGACGAGCATTACACGAGACAACGCACCTATAGCTGTCGATTTTTTTGTGTATATGCGAGTCATGGAAGATCGACCTCAGGATACGATTCTTAACGTCACCGACTTCAGGGCTGCTTCGCAGGCTCTTGCTATGACGACTCTTCGAGCAGTCGTTGGGGAGATGGATCTTGATGATGTTTTGTCCAAACGAGAGAGGATCAACACTCAACTTCAGACTAAATTGGATGAGGTTACGGTCAATTGGGGAGTCAAAGTAACCCGAGTGGAAATCAAGGAAGTCGATCCACCGGCGGACGTTCAGGAAGCTATGAATCGGCAGCTTTCAGCTGAGCGTACACGGAGGGCATCAGTTACGGAGGCAGAAGGAGACCGTGATGCTGAAGTGAATAGGGCGCAAGGAGAACGCAACGCTGCGATACTTCGGGCTGAGGGTTCTAGACAGGCTTCTATCTTGCAAGCAGAAGGTGATCGTCAAGCAGCTATTCTAGCCGCTGAAGGCTATAGCTTAGCGCTTGAAGCAATCAATTCAATTGCTCAGTCAATTGACTCCAAAACGATGAGTCTGCAGTATTTCGAAACCTTGAAACAGATGGGGCAAGGTGAGTCTACGAAGTACATATTCCCGATGGAATTCACCTCACTGATTAGGAGTTTTATTCAGGACAATACCAATGCTGATAACCAGAAATGACATTTAGAAATATAATATGACAGATGATTAGTGTAATGCGACATACTTAGAGTATTAAGCGCTATTACGTATGTGGTCGATTTGATGCCGCTGTTTTATATAGAATATAAGTATTGTGGGGATACATGTTTTGCTTTTGATGAGACTAACTTAGGTCTCTCGGCAAGTTCCACAATTAGCCGCCAAATAATGATAGGGTTGAGCCCTTCGCAACATGTTTCTGAGCGTAAATTTCCACGGTTTCTTGGAGCATGAATTTGGTAGCAGGGTAAGAAGGCTAGTCATAGTGTGACGATAGCATTATCTCAGATAAAGCCAAGAAGTATGGGACCTGAAGGATAGATGAGATATAGTGCCGTACTCTATAGTATTTGTTTCGATGCTTATGGGGATGCGCGAGTCCTGAAGGCTTTCATCGCGAGATTGGGCTAGCAGGGTCTCCATGAAATGCAGGTGATAGCTGGAACTCCCAGTGCTGTTGTCAGGAATACCCTAGCTGCAACTAACACCATTACCTCTCTGGAAACTACGGGATTTATGGGAGGTATATCAGTAAATATATGAGCTGACAGGTTTACAAAACGCATTTCTCCGTTAGCCACTCTGTCAGCATTTCCGATTGAGATCTAGCGGTGTTTATCTATCACGTTCCAGTGTTCCTTCGATGGCTGCTTGTGCAGCTGCAAGGCGTGCTATCGGAACGCGGAAAGGGGAACAACTCACATAGTTGAGTCCAAGTGCATGACAGAAGGCCACACTGTCAGGATCTCCGCCATGTTCTCCACAGATACCAATTTCTAGTGATGGCTGGGTTTGAAGTCCAAGTTCCACAGCGAATTGCATGAGTTTTCCAACCCCGCCCGTGTCGAGGGTCTGGAAGGGATTCTTTGGCAATATGCCTCGCTCAACATATTTCAGCAGGAACTTACTCTCTGCATCATCCCGGCTATATCCGAATGTCGTTTGGGTTAGATCATTGGTTCCAAAGCTGAAGAAGTCAGCGTATTGGGCAATTTCGTCGGCGGTCAGTGCTGCCCTTGGCACCTCTATCATTGTGCCGAATTTATAATTAACTGTTACTTTGCGCTCGCTTTGAATATTCGTGGCGATTGCTTCAAGCTCTTCTCGTACAATTTTCAGCTCGTTGACGTGGCCTACAAGCGGTATCATCACTTCGGGTAGTGCGTCGATACCTTGAGATACGAGGTCGCATGCCGCAGTGAAAATTGCGTTTACCTGCATTGCGTTGACTGCGGAGTACATAAGGCCTAATCTGCATCCTCGCAGTCCGAGCATCGGGTTGATCTCCCGCATTGAATTGACTGCGTCTAGTAATTTTTCTGATTCAGCCAATGCTTCGGGATCGTTTTGCTTGATGCGAAGTTCGATGACTTGCGCTAAGAGTCCCTCATAATTAGGCAAAAATTCGTGGAGAGGTGGATCGAGCAGGCGAATGATCACAGGTTTGCCTGCCATAACTTTAAGTATGTCCCGGAAATCCTGTGTTTGAAACTCTAGGAGTTGATCTAGTGAGTCATGATAGTTGGCAACAGCGGGGGACGTACGTATCTGCTGTTCGAGATCTTTCAGTCTTGCCATGGCATCTTTCTGGCTTTCTCTGGTGCTGTTGGTATCAATTTGGTATTTGAGGGTTGCGTGAGCTTCCTCAAGTTCGGTGGCATTTGCTGCAGCCAAGATCATTCTTCGCATAATCGGTAGGCGCTCTTCTGCGAAAAACATGTGCTCGGTTCTACATAAACCGATACCTTCGGCCCCGAGATTTAGGGCTCGTTGAGCATCCTGCGGGGTGTCTGCATTGGCCCACACCCCGAGACGCCGTGTTTCATCTGCCCAGGATAGGAGTGTTTGCAGTTCTTTTTCCTGATCAATCTCAGGGGCTATGGTATTAATCAGACCACGGAACACCTGTCCAGTCGTTCCGTCAATGCTGATCTCTTCGTTTTCTCTGATAGTCACACCGTTGACAGAAAAATATCCTTCAGATTCGTTCACATCAAGCGAATCTGCTCCCACAATACAAGGAAGGCCTAGTCCGCGTGCAACAACTGCTGCGTGGCTCGTTGCTCCACCAAGTGCAGTCAGGATTCCTTTAGCTACGAGCATGCCATGGACGTCATCCGGGCTGGTTTCTGGTCTCACCAGGATAATATTGCTAATTTCGTCTTTGAGTGCTTGTGCTTTATCTGCTGAGAATACGACTTTACCACTTGCAGCTCCTGGAGATGCATTGAGGCCAACGGTGAGCAGATTCCCATCTCGCTCTGCATTTTCCTTGGCAATCTCATCGAACCTGGGCAACAATAATTGCTCTATTTGTTGTGGCTCAACGCGTTGGAGTGCCTCCTCTTTTGTTATCAGGCCTTCGGAGACCATATCGACGGCTATTTTCACAGCTGCTTGGGCGGTGCGTTTCGCTGACCGTGTTTGCAGCATGTACAGTTTTCCACGCTCTACAGTAAATTCTAGATCCTGTGCATCTCGGTAATTAGTTTCGAGCCTTCTTCCGACTTCTAGGAATTGTTGGTATATTTCTGGAAGGCTTCGTTCAAGGGCAGAGATACTTTCGGGTGTTCGTATGCCTGCGACGACGTCTTCCCCTTGAGCGTTGGTTAGAAACTCACCGTAGAGTTCGTTGTCTCCCGTGGCAGGGTTCCTGGTGAAGGCAACTCCAGTACCACAGTCATCACCCATGTTGCCGAACACCATTGAGACAATGTTCACTGCGGTCCCTAAGTCGTGAGGGATACTGTTGTAGTTTCGGTAGTCGAAAGCTCTTTGGTTGTTCCAGCTGTGGAATACCGCTTTGATAGATTCAGCGAGTTGCTTCTGAGGGTCTTCTTCAAAAGGCTTGCCTGTTTGTTTTAGTACTAGTGCCTTGAAATCTTGGCAGATTTGTTCAAGCGCATCAGCAGTCAAGTCTGCGTCTTGGATAGCACCCACAGCCCGTTTCTTCTCAGTGAGGATTGCTTCAAATTCGTTCGGATCCAATCCTAAGACGACCTTTGAGAACATCTGTATAAATCTGCGATAGGAATCAAGCGCAAACTGATGGTTCCCAGTGCTTTCACTGAGTCCTCGGACTGTTTCTCGGTTCAGACCGAGGTTAAGGATAGTATCCATCATTCCAGGCATAGAGAACTTAGCTCCAGAGCGGACTGAAACAAGCAAGGGGTTCTTGGCGTCGCCGAATGTTTTCTCTGATTCTGTTTCGATGAACCGTAGAGCAGTCTGTATTTGTTCCCAGAGGCCGAGCGGGAATGTGAAATTTTGTTCGTTGTAGGTGTTGCAAGCCTCGGTGGTTATAGTAAATCCGGCTGGGACTGGGAGACCGGCATTGGTCATTTCGGATAGGCCTGCTCCTTTTCCCCCAAGCAGATCACGCATTCCAGCATTACCTTCATGAAACAGGTATACCCATTTGTTTGTCGCGCCTTGATTCTTGTCTGCACTTGATGTTAGTGACGAGTTCATTATTCCCCCGATGATAGTTAGGTGTTGTGTAAATCTTGTAAAATATATGGTGTGCCATGATTGTGGTTTGTTGTTGATTTAGCAGAGTTATTACAATTGACGCACAGTATACCATTCATTGGGGTCTTGGATTAAGTATGTACAGTCATTGCTCTAAGGCATACATGGGGTGATTAGTGTTTGGTAGCGGTAGCCTGAGTGAAAGGTGAATTGGTTTGGAGGCGCAGTTAGTGATGGATGATTACTGCTCCTCTCCTTACCGTGAATTTCTTTGCTATTATTGGCCTTGGTACGATGAGAACCTTATTCTTGATTCTGAGATGTGTTCGTGTCCCAACAAATAGATGGTAGTTTGTGTAGAGTGTGTAGGTTTATGAAGCCGGTAATTTCAGGTAAAGGATCCGTTTTCATTCAATGCCAACTGCACTTTTCAAACAGGAAATTCGCTAAATATCCCCAATTGCCAGTACAATATTGTCGTGGATTTGAGACGGTTAATGAAGAATCAAGAGGAGATTGATTGCGTATGAGTAAGCTTTTTTCACCGGTTACTATCAGGGGAGAAACAATGAAAAATCGGCTTATGGTTTCACCCATGTGCCAGTATTCGGCGGAGGGTATGGATGGGCTGCCGACATCGTGGCATATGGTACACCTAGGCAGCCGGGCGATCGGCGGTGCAGGGATAGTGATGTTTGAAGCCACAGCGGTGACTCCTGAGGGTAGAATTACTCCTAAAGATTTAGGGATATGGACTGATGAGCATATCCCTGCATATGCAAAGATTGCTGCATTTATTGCAGAGCATGGTGCTGTTCCTGCTATTCAGCTTGCTCATGCAGGCCGAAAAGCGTCGCATGATGTTCCATGGGTGGGGGGTAAAACACTAGATTCCTCTGAGGGGGGATGGGAAGTTGCTGCGCCAAGCGCTCAGGCATACGATGATGCGTCGCCCACCCCTAATCAGTTGAGTATTGATGATATACAGTCCACTGTTGACGCATTTGCTGCAGCTGCTAGGAGGGCAGTTGAGGCAAATATCAAGATTATTGAACTGCATTTTGCACACGGGTATTTGGTGTGTGAATTCTTATCGCCGCTTTCTAATCAAAGAAGCGATATGTATGGTGGTAGCTTCGAGAATAGGATGCGCTTTCCTCTGCAAATTATTGAAGCAGTGAGAAGAGAAATTCCGGACTCGATGCCTTTGTTCGTTCGGATTTCCAGTACAGAGTACATGGAGCAGGGCTGGAGTATAGAAGACTCTGTATTATTTTCAACTGAACTGAAGAGAAGCGGGGTCGATCTGGTCGATTGCTCTTCTGGGGGGAATTCAGCTTCTCAGAAAATGTCGGCCTTTCCAGGATATCAAGTCCCGTTTGCTGAGAAAATTCGGGCAGGGGCAGATATTAAGACTGGGGCAGTCGGACTCATAACGGATCCGCAACAGGCTGAGGATATTCTCCAGAATGAGCAAGCTGATGTCATCTTGATGGGTCGGGAACTTTTGAGGAACCCTTATTGGCCGCTATTTGCTGAGCAGACCCTTGATGGACACCAAGCCGAATGGCAAGATCAGTATGCTCGTGCTGCACCTCGGCTCTAATGTTTGAATCGGGTTCGAAGCCGCCAGAGGGTAAATGGAATACTCCAAAAAAGCCCCCCTGCTAATCCTAACAATCCGTATTGCCAGAGTGGCTCGGATCCCGAGGCTCCGAATGCTGCCCCTAAGACTGGTAAGAAAAAGGTTAGGTAGGCAATTGGCAGTAAGGTTGTCGCGCTTGATTTAGTAGCCCATGCTACAAGTAAGGCAATGAGAGTTGGGGTCGCGGCCGCGATCCCAAATTCCCATAAATCAAATATCTGATCTTGTGTTAAAGCTTTTTCAGTTAAAACGAACATTAGGCTTGTCATTGATCCTGTGAGACCGCCTATCATCCAAACCTTGAGTATCATTTGTTACAAGTCTCCAATTGAATAGTATGTAGGTATTATATGCCTGATACTGAAAATGATTATTATGATCATATTTTTATTCAAACGAGGGTGGAACACAATATGAGGATTATTGATCTACGTAGCGACACAGTGACTCATCCAACGCCTTCTATGCGGAAAGCCATGGCTGAAGCAGAAGTGGGAGACGATGTTCTTGGTGATGACCCTACAGTGCAACGACTCGAAGCATTGGCTTCAGCTAAGATGGGCAAAGAAGCAGCCGTATTTGTTAGCAGTGGAACTATGGGGAACTTGCTTGCAGTGCTTTCCTGGTGTAAGCCAGGAGACGAAGTTATCTTAGGGAGTGAAGCTCATATCCTTTGGCATGAGTCAGCTGGGAGTGCAGCAGTAGCAGGCGTCCTTCTACGTGCCCTGCCCAATGACTCTCGAGGCAGATTGGATCCTGATTTAGTCGACTCAGTTATTCGTCCGTATAGTCGCAACATTTCGCCCACTGGTTTGGTAGCACTCGAGAACACTCATAACAGGTGTCATGGTGCAGCTCTATCGCCAGAAGACACTAAATCGGTAGCAGATATTGCCCACACATACAGGCTGCCAGTTCATTTGGATGGGGCTAGGATCTTTAATGCTGCAGTGGCTCTAGAGTTACCAGTTGATACCTTGGTTTCGGAAGTAGATTCTGTGACCTTTTGTTTTTCAAAAGGGCTCAGTGCTCCTGTTGGGTCCGTTCTTTGTGGGTCAGTCGATTTCATTGAAAGAGCTCGAAAGTGGCGGAAAATCCTTGGCGGAGGAATGCGTCAAGTGGGAGTAATAGCAGCAGCAAGTATCATAGCCTTGGAAGATATGGTGTCTCGGCTTAGTGAAGATCATGACAACGCCAAGCAATTAGCATTGGGCTTAGCAACGATTCCTGGGATTGAAATAGATATTAATTCTGTGCAGACGAATATTGTCTTTTTCGAGTGGCAGGGGAGATCAGTGGAAGACTTCTTGGAAAAAATAAATCAACGAGGCTTGAAAATTTCTGGTTTTTCTCCCCGGTTTCGCATGGTGACTCACTATGGTATCAACGCAGAAGATATTGAAGAAGCGGTGGAAATAATTCGGAGTTGCACTTAAAGCTCTAGCAGGTTTGATGCCACTGCTATCAGATTAGTTACTGTTAGGTGCTATTTGCTAAAAAATCAGCTATTCGAACATTGCTCCTTCTCATTGATTACAACTGTAGGAGTCTCTATGGAGCAATGTCTGGACTGACTGTCACCAGTAGCAGCATGGATTCCGTTTTCATTTCTTATCCCCTTTGTGTACCCAATGGTCAATCTGTTAATCTGAACACTGGAAGAGCTCAGGAGGTTCGAACCCCTGACCCCCTGTTTACAAAACATAGTCCCTGATGGAATCCTAGCTGAAACTAGGGGCTTTCTTTTCTTTCTTTGCGATACGTTTTTCTTTTAAGGTTTTTACCGCTTTCTGTTTACTCGCCTTTTTTGTATCTTGACCTTTTGCCATAAATCTCTCCTTTGTTATCGATTGCGTGATTTTCTACCAATTCACAGTAACTAAGTTTTTATTGGATGGGTCGAAACAAACCCGATAAACTTTAATGCTTGCATAAAAAGAGATGTCTCAGGCTACCTTATAAACGTACACCAATCTTAATTAACAGCAATGCAACACAAAGGCATATAACACCTAGAGCTACAACACTAGCTAAACAATGAGTTCCATGGAGGTAATTATACACGAGGATGCGGTTATGGGTTTTAAGGCTATTGTAGGGGACATAGGGATACCCCCCGTTGTACCTAATCCCCCATGGGACTTCTAGCCCGTTAGGTTTCTTGAGACATCTCGTAGATAAATTGCCCATCCCCAAGATATTTATCATACACGTGATCAAAACTGATTGGCACTTGGTACGTAGGCATCTTTGTCGAACTTTGGAGGTAAGACAGCGTCAAGGGCCTTCTCGATAGTTACGAATACATCAGTTCTGGTGATGTCCCGGGAACAGATACAAGGAACTTGTGAACAGTAGTGTGAACACTCACAAGAGTAATAAAATAACAGTAGGGGAGTCGCAGGATAATTCGTGCCTAGAAAGTGGTGCCCAGGGAGGGAGTCGAACCCACACCCCCTTGCGGGGAGCGAATTTTAAGTCCGCCGCGTCTGCCATTCCGCCACCTGGGCTTGTGTTTGTAGGGCATAAAGGATGCGCCTGATTCCTCGCCTCTGGGGGATAACCCACTATCCACTATATCAGACACTCAGCACATTTGAAAAATTATTTCTCCAGGAGAGATCAGTTTGGAATGCTTTCGTGTTAGTGTAAAACAGACTGTCAGGTACACTAGGATGTTGGAGGCGACGGGCGGATTCGAACCGCCGATGGAGGTTTTGCAGACCTCTGCCTTAACCACTTGGCTACGTCGCCTTATGTATTTGTTGGTGCCGAGGGCGGGATTTGAACCCACACAGGCTATGCCCACTGCCCCCTCAAGACAGCGTGTCTACCAGTTCCACCACCTCGGCATGGTAACTACGATGAAAGTGAATGTACCACTCTCTTTAGTACTCACGCTGCGCAGGTACGAACTAGCCAATGATATCCAAGGCTAATCAACGTGTCAATGGATCATTCTACGATTCGTTCTCAGACTCTTCAGTTGAGCTATCTGGAGTTTGGTCCTTCGCAGCTTCAGTTTCTGTTTGGAGTGTCGCCTGCAACCTTTCCATCCAGCGCTTGTAGTCGGTTAGCCCTGGAGGACTGACGTAGAACACTTGGATATCAGCAGGGAATTGCATTTGATGGGTTTCGCTGATGAAAATGATCCCGGGTCCATCATTAGTGAGTGACTCCATTATTGCTGACAGCATATGGTCGTAGCGTGATTTGATAGTTTCTGTGTGCCATTCATGGAGGTGCTTTGTGACAACTGCGCTTCGAAATGGGAAGCTTAGTAGTTGTTTGAGATAGAGTTCCCAGTCCATCGTTGCAGCAAGGAGTTCGCGGTCCTCAATATGTGTGAAGGTGGCTCCTTTTGCGCAGCGAGACTCGGTAATTTCTAGTGATCCAACTCCCGTCGATCGGAGGATTTCAATTCCAGCCTCTCCCCCTTCCTCTATGTATTCATGGTATATCTGTGTCACTGGTCCAAGTCCACGTTCGAGGTTGTCGATTTGGCTGTCGACTTGGCTCCAGTAGCCTTTGAGTATCTCTTCACCTTCCTCGGGCATAGAAGGAACCTGTTGCAGGAGAGGGACGAGGAACAACAGTTTCTTTCCTATGTATTGGGATGCGGATGGTTTATCTATTTGTCCGAGTTGTTCAGCGGCCATGCGCTATGCTCCTGTAGTTTGTCTGTGAAGTCTAGTGAGTTGATTGTATCTGCTATAGAATTGAAAGATCAAGCATTGACGAGCTATATAGGGTTAGAGTTGCAAGTTCTGTGTAAGTAATGATATAATTAGTTATGAAAATGACATGAAAAAATATAGAAACGACATTTTATTCCTAATTGATTGATATGTCCCTTGCAACTGAAAATTTATATGACCAGGTTCTTCAACTTGCAATTGTTCATAATCTGTCAGCTACAGAAATCCATGGGGAATTGCTCATATCCAGTGGTGATCCCATTCCGCATCTTCGAACGATACAGAGATGGGTACGGGAGATGACTCGCCGGAAGGACTCGGATGAATGGAACCTGGGGGATTCTAATATTCTGGAGGCACGTGAGGTAATCCCTGTATTAGAGGTGATTATTGTTCGTAGTCGTGGAGAAATCTGTACGGTCACACAGCAAGAAGCTAAATGGATAGGGTTAATTGCTGCCTCGGCTCCTGGTCTTCATAAGTGGAATGTGTGGGTTCTTGCCCGGCTCTACCAGATACGGGAGTACCAAGGGGCGAGGGTTGATGACCTTGATGCGTTTTTAGCGTTCACTCCTTGGATTGATGCACAGGCCTATAAAAATTACCTGAGGGCTATAGAGCTGGGTCTAGTTTCGATGATTCCGATGTATCGTTATTTCTTAGGGGATCGATGAGAATTATCAAACGATAGTATCAGTAAGAGAAAGGAAGATAACCTTGGTAGCCAAACCTGTAAAATGGTAGTCGAACCAGTCAAATATAGATTTGTAATAGCTGGTCTCAGCCTTTTGATGAGTCTTTCTACCGGATTAGTATTTCTTAATGTTTCACCGATAACCCCACTCATTATGGATGAGTATGGAGTGAATAGAAGTACAGCGAGTTTGCTCGTTGCCGGTATTTTGTTTGCTAATGCTGCGATGGCAATACCCTGCGTACTCCTGGTTGGACGTGTAAAGATAGTGACCTTGATTTCTCTTTTCGGGTTGCTTGCCGCAATACCAATTTTTTCCTTCGGAGCCGATAATTTCTTCGTGCTCTTACTCTTGAGAATGACATTTGGGGTATGTGCTGCAGGTATCATCCCTTTGCTCTTCACGGTTCTTATGCAGTGGTTTCCTCCAAAGGAATTACCATTGGTCAATGGACTCAACCTTGCTATGATGTCAGGGGGTATAGCCATTTCCTTGTACACCGGGGAATGGGTTGCAGAGTGGATTGGGTGGAAGAATGGCCTTGCACTTTACAGCGTTCCATCTCTGATCGGAGCAGTTTTTTGGCTTTTGTTTGCTCGTTCGAACCCAGCGCTTGAGACAGTGACTACTCCCTTAACTATAAAGTCTATAAAAAAGATTTTCCTTTCGAAGTTAACTGTCCTGCTTGCCTTAGCTGATGCAGGGCCATTGTCCCAGTATGTGGCGTTATCTACTTGGTTACCAACGTTTTATTATGAAGTTCATGGCATGAGTTTGGCTGACTCCGGGGGAATGACTGCCATTCTGCCCTTGGCTGGAATGGTTACAGTATTTGTGGCAGGGATACTTGCCCTGAAAGTGCCGAAGCGTAAGCCGTTTATGATGGTGTCAGGTGCAATTCTTGGAGTTACTGGGATCGCAAGCAGCATCTTTGCAGCTTCTGATTACCTGTATTTCATTTTGATTGTCTATGGCGCGTCGTCTTGGCTGTACACCCCGTTCCATATGACCATTCCCATGGAAGTGGAAGGGGCTACTGAACAGCAAACCGCTGCACTGCTTGCCTGTATTTTTACCATAGGAGGCTTTATTAGCTTTTGTGCCCCTGTTTTGGTAGGAATATTCACGGATGTATTTGGGTCGTATATGTACGGGTTTTGGATTCTTGCACTCATCTCATGGTCTCTGGTGGTAGCGACATTCATGTTGCCTGAAACTGGGGTTTCCCGTGATCGGAAAGCGAGGGCGGTATGATCGGGTACTGTCGTTCTTTCCATCCCATCCCATCCCATGTAATCTAACAAACTAAGTGTGATATGCTGTCTATCAGGGCTTTTTTGAAGCTTTGTTGGATAAAATATTGTGCGGTAGAGATTTTTCAGGCCAATCAGTGAAGGAAAAAGTATGGAAATATTCTGGCAAAAATATAGGAATCGATTTCGATTGATGCTGGCAGATGATGGGGAGGAGAGGGAAATAGGGGGTATCCGTGAAACCTCTCGAGGGTTTGAAGCGTTGGCAGTGACGTTTGGGTACGATCCTGGGCGTGCAATCAAGGGGTTAGGCTCATTTGAGGAGGCAAGGGAATTTGTTGAATCTTTTACTCCTTGGGATCTTTTCGGGCTACCGAGAGACACAACTGTTGAGGAAGATATAAGACTGACGGAAGATGACAACAGCATCCATTACAAGTAACTCTTTCTAGCCAAATATTATAGTGAGGGCACTTGCTGGTTCGTTGCGGTTTGGGTGGAAAGAAGACAACATTTTTGCTTTGAATGGGAACTCAGGGGAAAAATGTTGTAATAAAACCATAAAATCGAAGAATCCTCGTCCATTAAAACGCACCACGGTACGAGGTTTGTTCTTGCATGATTGTCTGGAGATTCTGTATAGCCTGACGCAGGGTACTGCTGCCTGTTTGATTGAACAGCAATAGTATTTCCCTGATGTTACTTGTATAGGAGAAAGTTTGAAGGAGTGTTTGAAGGAGTGGAATGAATGACCAAAACAAATGTTATAGAAGCAATTGAGCGGGAGTGGAATGCTTTCGCTAGTCTGGCTGACAGCTTTAATGTGCAAGATCGTGTTCGTCCTGGTGCGATTGGAGATTGGAATGTTCATGAAGGACTCCTTCATATTGCAGCATGGGATAACGAAACGATACTCTTGGTGAGACTATTCGAGGAGAGTGGCTCCAAGCCAGTGTGGCAGGGTCAGTCAGGGGATACTCTTGATGATCTTAACGAAAGTCATGTTGCTGAGAGGCGAGATTTGGAGCCGTCTTTAATTTGGGCGCATTTCAGGGATACCCATCAAGCGCTAGTGGAATTTCTTGAAACTTGCGATGATCATGTGTTTGTTGAGGGAACCTTTACTGGAGATGCTATCAGTCAGGAGACATGGAAGCATTATCAAGGACATGGCCAAGATTTCACTCGATTTAAAGAATCTCTCTAGCCCTTTAGGAAGGTAATCGCCCTGATGCAGTATTGGTTATTTAAAACAGAACCAGGTTCATACTCTTGGGATGATTTACTAGAAGATGGGGTTGCAGAGTGGGATGGGGTGCGGAACTACACTGCCAGAAACTACCTTAGAGCTCAAGTCAAGGTGGGAGATCTTGTGCTGTTCTATCATTCCAACGCCAACCCTAGTGGGGTTATAGCTGTTGCTCGGGTAGTGCGTGATGGATACCCAGATAATACTGCTTGGGAACTTGATTCAGATCATCCGGATCCTAGATCCACTCCCGATAAACCCTTGTGGTATATGGTTGACATTGAACCAGTACGCGCATTGACCGAACCGTTATCCCTTCAGGCGATCAAGGCGATACCCGATCTCGCTGATATGGTTTTGGTTAAGAATGCCAGGCTATCTGTACAGCCTGTGACTCGAACTGAGTTTGAGATGATCGTAGCACTGGGTGGTATAGATATCTGATTCAAGGCACCTTCATAGACGCTAAGGCATAATTCGCAACCTCTGAGATTTGTGAATTACCTAGTAAAGGGTAGGTGTCCAGATATTTTTGGTGGGCCGGCAGGGATTCGAACCCTGGACACCCTGATTAAAAGTCAGGTGCTCTACCGAGCTGAGCTACCAGCCCACTGGAGATGCTGCGGGACTGTAAGTATAGCAAATCGCAGGAATCTTCTCTACTCTAGCTTTGGGGATATATTCAACGAGTATGTATCCTGATAGTTCAGTTGACACCTTTTTATAGCATTAGTACAATGGTAGCGTGCTGACGAGAGAACCTCTACGCGATGCCACCAGGTCCGGATAGTAGAGATACTGATGGTTCTTGTAGTAATCTCAATATCGTCGACGTCCACAAGGGCAAGCCACCAACTTCGCCACTCTGGTCGTATTGCATAACAATAATCTAAGTTGGAACAGGATTTTCCAAATATAAGCACGCCCGTTGTGAGATGCACTAAGGCAAACTACGGCATTGTTAACTCCTTTGCCGCTTGTTATAAGGTCTCACTTTTTTGAATGTGGCGTAAGGAGTTTAATCATGGCAGATGAAGTTGAGGTAATTCGTGGCCTGCGAGGGGTGTATTTCGACACTACATCCGCGAGTTTCGTTGATGGTGAGCAAGGCCGACTAATCTACCGAGGCTACAATATCCATGATCTCGCTGAGAATTCCACAGCTGAAGAGACCTTCTACTTGTTGATGTATGGGCAACTGCCTACTGTTGCTCAGCTTGATGCATTTGATAGAAAGCTCAAGGGCAGTAGAGATATTCCTGATGAAGTAGTTTCCGTTATCAGGCTGGTTGAGAATGCTCACCCCATGGATGTGTTGCGGACAGCAATATCTGCGCTTGCTGCAACAGAAACAGATATAAAAGATATAAGTGTCGCGGGTAGTTTGGAAAAGGGAATTCGCTTGACAGCTCAGGCTCCGACGATAGTCGCCTATCACAATAGGATTAGGCAAGGGCTTGACCCTGTAGCTCCACGGTCTGATCTTGGTCATGCTGCAAATTTCCTTTACATGCTCACAGGAACGGAACCCAGTGACAACGAATCAGAACTGATGGATACAGATTTCATTTTGCATGCTGAACACGGAGCAAATGCTTCAGCGTTCGCAGCACGTGTGGCAGCGGGAACACAGGCAGATATCCATGCGGCTATCACTGCTGCAATCGCTACGCTCAAGGGGCCGTCTCATGGTGGCGCTGCTGAAGAAGTAATGAAGATGGCTATCGATATCGGTGAGGAAGCTGCAGCTGAGCAATATGTTAGTGATGTCCTTGGAAGCGGTGGCAGGATCATGGGGTTCGGACACCGTGTCTATAAAGCAGAAGATCCGCGAGCGAGGCATCTCCGTGAAAGGTGCCAGAAACTTGGGGAAGAGCGTGGGGATCCGAAGTGGTTTCGGATTCTGAGCCGGGTTGCTGAAGCAATGGAGCCTTACAAAGCTCGAGGTATTCACGTGAACGTGGATTTTTGGGCAGGATCTATTTATCACCTTCTTGGTTTGCCTGAAGACATATTCGTGTCAATATTCGCTCTCGGACGTATTCCTGGATGGACGTTGCAAGTAACGGAACAGTTAGCAAACAATATCCTCATAAGACCTTTGCTTAAATATGAGGGTCCTGAAGATATGGAATACGTACCAATACACCAGCGATAGGGAAGACAAGCTAAAGGCTATAAGTCTAACTCTGGAGGTACCTACATGGTAGTAGTATTTGAGCCAACGACATATCAGGAAATTGAGTGCAAGCACTTCTGGGTCATCGAAAGTCCCAGTGGACCTACTAGCGACGGTGTGTGTAAGAATTGTGGTGAAGCACGAGAGTTTCGTAACTCTCTGCCTATGACAAGATGGGAAGGCGAAGCTGATAAGGCTAAGAATAAAGCCGCCATTGAGGCAAATGCTGGAACGGCTAAGGATAAAGCCGCTACTGAGGCAAATGCTGGAACGGCTAAGTAAATTTTCGGATTCTCCTAGAGCCCCTACAGAGTATCATGCGGGATAACTACCGACCCTCGTATGTATCTCTGATTGTTTCTAAGTTGGGGGCAGAGCAATGCCAGATAATTCCAGCCTAGGCGATGACATACACCGAGAGATTAGGGTTAATGGGCGGATAACATTCGCTCGGTATATGTATCTCGCGCTGTATGCACCAGATAAAGGTTACTACTCAGGTTCTCTCTCTGGGTTTAACGGTAAAGACTATGTAACGAGCCCGTTGGCACACCCTGTTTTTGGGGCTTTGCTTGCGAGACAGATTTACCAGATCTGGAGAATTATGGGAAGTCCGGAAGGATTTCTCATAATAGAACAAGGAGCAGGTAACGGTACTTTAGCCTGCGATGTATTGGAATATCTGGAACGTGCTGCTCCTCTTTTTTACAAATGTCTCACGTACCTAGCCGTGGATTGTACGCTCTCTCCGTTCGATTTTCCTGGGCGCCATCCTAATTTGCAGTATCTGCGTTCCTATGGATTGCCCGTTCGAGGTGGTATAGGTTGTGTTATATCTAACGAATTAATTGATGCATATCCAGTGCATCGGTTTAGGGTTGATCGTGGCGTACTTACGGAGTCGTACGTTCAAATTAATTCAGAAGGTGATTTTGTCGAAATATTCGATGAACCATCAACGGATTTAATCTTAGAGCGGTTGCAGGATTTGAACATATCGCTCGTAGATGGACTAAATGGCGAAATGAACTTATACATTGACGATTGGGCGAGCACAGTGTCTTCCTCTTTGGATAGTGGAGCCGTGATAACAATCGACTATGGCGACGCAGCATTTTCCTTATACAATCGTCCATGGGGTACCTTGCAGACATATTATTTGCACACAGATGCTGGAAGTCCGTTCAGGAGGGTTGGGCTCCAGGATATTACAGCGCATGCAGATTTTACGAGTCTTATTCACTATGGACAACGTTACGGTTTGAGATACGAAGGACTTATTGAGCAAGGGTCTTTTTTGAGAAATCTTGGATGGGAAAATTTTTTTGAGGCTGTGGCTTGGAGCAATGGCAGTAATAGAGAGTTGCTATCTAGTCAGATTGGACTGCGACATCTAGTTGAGTCAACACATTTAGGTGCACTTAAGGTACTGGTGCAATCAAAAAATTTGAAAATACAAGATCGCCTGTGGGGTCTGAGTAGGCAAGAGATGATGGATGGGTTTGGAGAGGATGAACGACTTGAGGTCCCAAGTATGGGCAGTGGGCACGTAAGCTATCCAGGCATTGAATACTCATCTGGGATCGGAGAAGATTGGAGTTATGAAAGATTCTTATGAGCAGGAATTGTGGGTCAGCGCGCTCGTGTAAGGAGTTTTTTCCAAGACGAGGGTGTCTCTTTATTCTTGCGGTGACGAATATAGTTGCCCTCTGCCGCCAATTTCAATTTGGATTTAGTGTCGCTGATTTCGCTTCGTAGTGTTTCCACTTGTAGCCGTAGCGCTACTAACTCCTGCTCTCGACCCTGGAGTTTCGTGTGGAGTTCAGCGATCTCTTGTTGCAGTTGGCTGTTGTCAGTTGTGGAATTTTGACCTGATGATTGGACGGCAATTTTTGTGAGTTCAAGTTCTTTTTCTAGCTGTCCAACGCGGATCATTGACTGCCCGTATTCGGTGAGTACTTGCGCAAGGTTTGCATTTTCATTCAGGCTATCTGCTGGCATATGATCACTCCAATCCATAGTGTGTAAAGTATGGCTGCGGTGTAGTTTGCTGTCAACTTATACTTGGGTTAAACTTGTACACTCACAATTCTTATGTCGCCGTTGAGATCGTTTAAAAGTGTTGCATTACATGTAGGAAAGTATCGTTGGGCAAGATCAAGCACCGCAGGCGCAAGTGGGGGGTCGATTTCGAGTACTATATACCCACCTTGCTTGATCCTGGTGCGGGACTGATCTAGTAGTCTTTCGATGAGTATGAGCCCATTGTGACCTCCATCTAAGGCTATCTTAGGCTCATAAATGGAAATCTCTGGTTGGAGTGTGGCTATGCTCAAAGTGGAGATATAGGGAAGATTAGCTGCTATAAGATCGAACTGACACTTCAGCGAGGTGAGTAAGTCTCCAGTTATACAATGGACAGAATTGGTTGTTCCAATGGTCATAGAGTTATTGGAAGCCATGGATGAAGCTTCGATGGATCGATCAACTGCGATGACTTGAAGTGCAGGGATCTCTGCGGCTAGGGTGATAGCAATTATTCCGCTTCCAGTACCAATATCACTGACCAGTGGCTTTTCTATGGATGATGCGCGAAGGACTTCAATACAATGCTCAATTAACACTTCCGTTTCTTGGCGTGGGATAAGAACAGAGGAGTTTACAGAAAATTCCCTGCCAAAGAACTCTGCAACTTGTACGATATAGGCTAAAGGTTTTCTTGTTGTCCTTTGTTGTACTATGATTTCTAGATTGGCAAGTGCCGCCTGATCGAAGTCTTCATCGTAGAGCCTTGAGTAAAAATCGGATTTGGTAAGGGAAAATGCGTGTCGCAATAGGAGTTGACTCTCGAGTCGCGGTTCTGGTATTCCTGCAGCTTCCAATCGATCGTTAACTGAATTATAGAGATCTCGGAGGTTCACGCGATACACTTTCCTGCAGGTTAGCGCAGACAGAGTCAATTGATGAAGGGGAGGAGGAATGTTTCATTAATCTGGTGTCATAGCGGTTGTGTTCGAATCAGAGGGGTTTAGTTCTCATTTGCAGCGCTTAACTGATCCAGAAGTCCATCCAGTTGGCCGTTAAGCATTTGCGGTAAATTGTGAAGAGTTACCCCTATACGATGATCCGTAACTCTGTTCTGGGGAAAATTGTAAGTCCGAATTTTTTCGGATCTATCTCCGGACCCCACCTGAGGTCGTCTCTCTGCAGAGATTTCATCAGCCTGTTTTTTTTGTTCGAGATCGAACAGACGTGCCCTGAGTATTGCCATAGCTTTATCCTTGTTGCGGTGCTGTGATCGTTCATCTTGGCAGACAACTGTTAATCCAGTTGGTAGGTGCACAAGACGTACTGCGGACGATACCTTGTTCACATTCTGTCCCCCGTGACCCCCTGCTCGCATTGTATCAACTTGTAAGTCTTCCGATCTTATTTCAATTTCAACTTCATTAACTTCAGGTAGGACAACTACAGTCGCAGCAGAGGTATGGATTCTTCCACTTGTTTCGGTAGTTGGCACACGCTGAACCCGGTGGGTGCCGCCTTCAAACTTCAGCCGACCATAGACTCCTTTGCCATTGAGCTGGAAAACAATTTCCTTGATTCCCCCGAGCTCAGTTTCACTGCTACTGAGGATATCAATACCCCAACGATGTTCTTCCGCATACCTAGAGTACATCTGGTACAGGTCCCTAGCGAACAGACTAGCTTCCCCGCCACCGGTTCCAGCCCGAATTTCAACAATTATATTTTTTGAGTCTCGAGGGTCCTGTGGACGGAGCACTGCGAGCAAGTCACTTTCCAGTGTTGCAAGTTCATCTTTCAGTGGTCCGATGTCTTCCATTGCAAGTTCCACAAGTTCTTTGTCAGCTTCCTGGGTTATGAGCTCGTCGGTTTCAGCGATTTCTGTTTCGATTTTCAAGTATCGTTGGTAAAGTCTAACAATGCTTTCAAGCCCCGACTTTTCTTTAGCTACTTCTTGTATTTTTGTGTAGTCAGTTGCAATGCTTGGATCATTGATGGTCTCTTCTAGTTCTTGATATCGGTTGTTAATAGTTTCGAGCTGTTGAGCAATGCTCGCTTGCATGAATGATTGGCTCCTTATTGAAAAAAATCTGGTTACGTGATAGGTATATTATCTCAGAAAATACGGGAGGACCACGCTTTTGTTAGGTGCGATTATGTTTCTATGGATTTCTGTAAGGAGAGGATATGTGCAAGAAGTGTATTCACAGCGATTTGTTTTTGGGATCCACTGTCCATGTCTTTGATTTGAATCACCCCGGATACTAGTTCCTGTTCTCCTAACACTACGACAAATTTGGCGTTTACAGCTCCGGCGTATCGCATCTGTGATTTCATGCTTTTCCCGGGCGGAGCAATTGTTGTATAGATGTTGTGTCTGCGTAATTCTGCTGCACTTTGAGCCAGTATTTGTGGATCGATAGATCCTGCAGTGGTGATGACTACTGGTCTTTTTTCGAGATTAGTGACTTCACTTTTAGCAGCTTGCATATTCATAACGAGTCGTTCCATGCCAGAACCAAACCCGATGGCTGGGGTAGGTGGTCCCCCAATTTGTCCGATCAAGCCATCGTAACGTCCCCCTGCCAAAATGGTGCTTTGGGATCCTTCTTTGTCGTTTGGCTGAAATTCAAAAACGGTTTTGGTGTAATAATCTAGCCCACGCACGATACTATGGCTTATTTCAAAGGGGATATTAATTGCGGTAAGGTATGTTTGGAGTTGTTGCCAGTGGTTACTGCAATCTTCACATAAGAAGTCTGTGGTATGCGGAGCTTGGAGTGCGAAAGGTTGGCAGGTGGGTTTTTTGCAGTCGAGAAGACGTAAGGGGGCTCGTTCATATCGTGATTTGCAATCCTCACACATTTGGTTCAATTTTGAGGCGTAATACTCTTTGAGTATGGTGCCGTAAGGAGCCCGGCAAATGGGGCATCCAATTGAATTTATGAAGAGGGTAACATCATGTAGTCCTAATTTGTTCAAGAATGACCACCCAAGTTCAATAATCTCCGCGTCCACGATTGGGTCATCTGACCCGAGTGCCTCGACTCCAAATTGATGGTGTTGGCGGTAACGTCCAGATTGGGGGCGTTCGTATCGGAAGATCGGCGAGAAATAATACAATCGGACTGGCTGAACATTGGTATGCATGCCGTGCTGTATGTATGCTCGACAAACGGAAGCAGTTCCTTCGGGGAGTAACGTGAGAGAATCACCTCCACGATCAAGGAAGGTATACATTTCTTTTTCGACTACGTCTGTGGTGTCACCGATTCCTCGTGTGAAGAGTGATGAATCTTCAAAGGCAGGCAATCTAATTCTGTTGAATCCGAACGTTTCACAGATGGATTCTGCTGCAGTTTCAACGGCTTTCCAGTATCGTTGTTGCGACGGTAATATATCATTAGTTCCCCGAGGCGCTCTAGGCACAGACAATCCCCCCTAAGTGTTTGGTATCCGATATCGAGTGAAACAATGTTTGGGTGTATTTGTGTCACAGGTGCAGTACCTACGTGGAAATAGGATAGCATGTCTTGTACATGCCACCAACCCTATTAATTGACACTGAGGAAATACGGTTGCTATAATTCCCACGCAGAACCACGCCAACTTTCAAGTTCAAACTGTTTTTGGGGATATAGCTCAATTGGGAGAGCGCGGCGTTCGCAATGCCGAGGTTGGGGGTTCGAGCCCCCCTATCTCCACCACTTGCCCCTGTAGCTCAGGCGGATAGAGCAACGGTTTCCTAAACCGTGTGGCCCGGTTCGAGTCCGGGCAGGGGTACCAACCCTTATTTCTTATAGAAGGTTTGTTAGCCAAGGGTAGGTTAAGTATTGTCAATATTTTATATGACGTGGGGTACACTTTGGGTGGAGGGATCGCCCTTACGTATAAAAGCACTCGGGATGCGTTGCAATTGGTAAATATGAGAGCCCGCGATACCGGCGGGCTCTCGTGTTGTCAGTGGCAGGAGTGGGAGGATTCGAACCTCCGACCGCCGGTTTTGGAGACCGGTGCTCTGGCCAGGCTGAGCTACACTCCTATTCAGGGTAATTATACGTTCCGTAGGATTACCTGCTGTTATTTTACCTTGATACGACTCATGGGTAAAGAGATATCTGTGTATTTATGGACTGAGCATTGTTATGATATCTGTCCCTTTTTATGACAAGGTAGGACGTTTGGAGTTTCCTTTTTGTAAAATAGTTCCAATCACGAAGAATACAAACCCGCCTAGGCATATAACTGATCCGTAACGGAAAATGGCTATTGATAAGCTGTGCATCACACTGTTTAGAAGATCAGCAGTCGCTATTAATAGCGACTGCTGATCTTCTAATATGCCCTCAGGCAAATTTTCTGCTCCAGTTACCATGGAAAGAACTGATAGACTCCCTGCAATGGCGAGTAGCATGCTTCCGGAAATCATTGAGAAGGTAGCCGCCCATCTTATTCTTCCAATCCATCTACGGGATCCGATACCTGCTGTAACGATGGCTAAGACAATCGATATTCCATGAATCCATGGCGATTGAAGTACTCTAACATAAGGTAAATAACTGCTCCGAATTTTGGTGAATTCACTGAAAGTGGTAGCCTGTAAGGCACAAGGCTCATAGATATTAAGATCAGGCGTGGTAACAACATTACCATCTATCCTTGGTGGGTTGTTGATAGCACATTTAACGATGCCAATCGCATCAAGGAACTCTGCTTGCTCCTCTGTCCATAAATCTCCAGATATGAGATCGGACATTCTAGCTGATACTTCTTTTTCGAGATCAATATCTAGGAGTTCTTTTGCTGCTGTGTATGTTATCCCTGGGGGAACACAGGGATAACTGGATGTGATCAATGCGTATCCAACTGCGTCAGGTGTAGTGTGGGCTAATGTGGCAGTAACGATCTGGGACAGGGAGCATTGCGGCACCAATGAAAATACTTGTTCAATTTTTGCATCTATAATTTCCGCTACTTGAGGTGTGTGAATTATCGTTAGATCTTCGATTTGGTTGTGGAGTGAAAAGGAGAAGGTAGCAGTTTCGTCTTCTAAGTAAGCTTGTAGATCACTGATAAATGTGCTGATAGCTAGGGTGTACCATTGTTTCGATTCTGCACTTTGCAAAATTGTGAGGACTTCGTCTTGGGTGATAATTATAGGAACAGATATGTCAGCAAAGGTGAGATCAAGCGTGATTGGGTCTAATTCACTCCATACATCTGTTCCTGTAATATACTCAAAGAATTTATCACTTGTTGCACTTTGTTTGAGAGAGGCAAGTGCTAGGGATACTCTCGTTGAGAATTCGGGTTGGATCGTCAGTGAGTCGCTTTCTCCGCCTAAATATGGGAGTGCTTCGTCTAGAATGTGGGTAGTAGTGCTTTCAATCCATATCGGATCGCCAGCGCTAGCCAATAGTGCTTCTGTTGCTGCTTCAGCCAGGAACTTTTGTACCGTTGAGTCGTCCAATGGCAGTTCGGAAGCGAAATATTCGGTGAGTGATGTTTGTAGGGCTTCATTGTCGATCACTATTGTATATGCGCCGGTATCATTCAGGTGGTTTTTCCAGAATAACGGATCAGCAAACTCTCCGATTGATACTGAAGAAGCTGTTATGGCAGCACTCAGGGGTACCAATGTTATGCATAGTATCACTGCGATGAACCGGCGGACGATGATCATCTTGGCTCCATCAGTATCAGCTATCCATTGCATTGTAGCAAGGGATCTCTAGCTTCAAGGATTGTTAGCGTATGTAGTACCCGGAAACACGCCATTGCCCATCGTTGTCGAGCATTGGTGTAATTAGTTCGGTTGCGGCTTTCTTGCTCCTGAATTCTGTACGGAATTCTATTACAACATATTCTCCATCAGGCGCACCTGGCAGTGATGTTTTATTGGTTTGACTGGTTAATTTCCGTGATATAACATCACCTAGGGGGCTACGAGCGGCTAAAGCTGTGTTCACCCAGTCGTCGACAGAGATCTGCGTTTTGAATGTGTCAGATGCTGTCTTCCAACTTTCGTGGTAGTTCCCTGAATCAATAAGCTTTAACCAGCTGGTTGCGGATTGGGTTGCGGTATCCTCACTGTAAGGTTCAGATTGGCTTTGACAGGACAGTCCTGCGAGGATGAATATAGCTGGTAGTAGGCAGATGATAGATTTTTGTAGCATAGTGCAATCATAGCACAGGGCGGTATGGTATTAGGTCAGAAGGTGAGTGTGTTGAGTGCAGGTTCTAGACTCACGATGAATTGGTTAACTACCAAATATATCGAGGAACTGTCCTGTCATATCCCGAGGTGCAGATGTGGCAAGATACAGTGCTGCGTTGGCTATTTCTGTAGGAGTACTCCAATCAGTATCACCTTCAGGGGCGAATTCCCTAGCCATATCTGTGTCTACCCATCCAGGATTCAATCCATTAACCTGTATCCCATGTGGTCTCACAGACCGTGCTAGGGACGTTGTATATCCGGCTACTCCCCATTTTGAAGCGGTGTATGGACCGAGATCATCGTCTGCCATTCTTGCAGCAGAGGAAGCGATATTTATTATAGTCCCAGATTGCTGTTTGATCATGTGGGGGATGACTATTTTGCAGCATAAAAAAGTTCCTCGAAGGTTAACTTGCATCATGCTGTCCCATTCTTCTATTGTAGTTTTCCATACAGGGGTATCATAAACAATTACACCTGCGCAATTGAGCAGGATATCTATTTTTCCAAAAGAGGATATGGTCTGTTTGACAGCCTCGTCCACTTGCTGCTCATCTGTGACATCTAGAAGTACACTGGTCGCCTTTCCCCCGTGTTTTTCTATTTCGTCTAACACACTTGATGCAGACTCTGTCGTTCTGGTCCCTGCAACTATATGAGCTCCATTCGCAGCGAATGTAAGGGCCATTTGTCGACCTATTCCCCGGCTGGCACCAGAAATGAGTGTGATTTTACCGGCGAGATTCATAGCGTGCTCTCCTGTGGTATGTGGGTGTCTGCAGCGGCAGTAGGAGGTATAGTTCTTCCGATTGAGAATTTCCCGTGCATTGCGTGTATGAACTGATCGATGTAGTTCAGCTTTGCCTGAGGGTTGAGCGATTTACTTGCACCCTGAGCTGAGAGGAAATTTTCGCATGCGAATGAGGAAGCGCTTGTTAGTGCATGATTGGTCAATGGTTTGGTTGATCCGATAATAATCAAATCCTTGTCTTGTGATGTTTGTCCAGTAGCGGCTACTTGTGCAAACCATTCATTCAGTGGGAGGAACTCTCGAATAAATCCGAGAGTCAATAATCTGGAAAAAATGAGCGGGGCGTTGAATGGTGTGTCTTGAACTATATTGTAATTCTTTCCAAAAGTTCCTGATAAGGACGCTTGTGCGATTACCGAGGCGACGACATCTACGGGGGTCATTTCGAATTGCCAATCCGCTTCGGATGGTGCTGCCTGAATTATCATGCAGGCTTTGAGTATCATGGTTTGCAGGTCTTTTGTATTGAACGATCCGGTAGAAGTATGGGGCCCAATATTCCCGGGTCGGTAGATGTTCATAGGAATACCTGCTGCGCGTGCTCGTTGAGCGAGGCGGTCTGCGACCCATTTCGCTTGATTATACCCTCCCTGGATGGTGGAGGCGAAGGTGGAGATATCGGTGTCATCAGCATAAAGTCTCCCTGGAATATCTGGGAAGACAGCATTGGAAGAGACGTAGTGGATTGATTTTAGGGATCGGTATGTTGCGAATTTGAGCACCTCACTCGTGCCAATAACAATTGAATCACGCAACTGGCTATATCCGTATTGCAGGTTAACGTTAGCTGCGCAGTGAAAGATACTTCCCACTTCGTCACTGAGTTGTCCGTACACATTATCATCAAGACCGAGGCAAGGTTTTTCAATATCGCCTTGCAAGGTTATTACACGGTTTCCTGTGGCTGATAGATTGTCTATCCCACGTTCTAGAAGAGAGTTATGTAGCCTGTTATTAGTAGTTGTTTCGCTTGCTTCCCTGACAAGACAATAAATCTTAGTATCAGGACTTAATGTGTTAGCAATTGAGTCGAGCAGGAATCCACCAAGGAATCCGGTAGCACCAGTGATCAGGATCGCTGATGGGCTCCCTATATATGTAGGGACGTTATCCAAGGGATCATGCCGTTGGTGGATAAATTCTGAAAATGGTACGGAGGCATCGTCCCAGAATCGCAATAGCTTGCTATGTTCTTTGGGGTCATTACTGTCGTCCCGAATGTTGCTGAGAAAATCGCTGAAAATCGGGTAGTCATATACTTCCGTACCTTCTAGCTCTCTTTCTAGGAATTCTTCAATGTCTAGTGTCAGTGTTACTGCGGATAGGGAATGTCCTCCGAGATCGAAAAAGTCTGAGTCATTCTTGATTGTAGCGGGGGCCACTTCGAGAGCATGGGCCCATAGTTTCTGAATGATGTTTTCGAAAGTGTCATCACTGCTATTGATTGGAGGCATTTCTTTCGGTCGAGTGGTGTCCAGTGCACTGAGTGCTTTATGATCTGCTTTTCCTGTGATTAGATTAATTGGTACAGTGGTAATTTCAATGAATTTAGTGGGGATCATGTGAGCAGGTAAATGACTCGAGAGCATGGCACGTAGATCATGGCTGTATGAACTAGTCGTATCAATGCTCCATGAAGCATGTTTTCCACGAACTACATAAGCGGTTAGATGTTGAGCTAGGTGGGCACCATTTGCTAGCACTACTGCTTCGGATACGTCACAATGAGTGCGGAGCGCCTGTTCAATTGCGCCTAGTGGAACACTGTAGCCTCGTATCTTGACCATGGAGTCACAGCGCCCATAGATCAGTATCAGGTTGTCATCTCGTATCTCTGCCAAGTCTCCGGTCGCATAGAATCGAGAGTTTTCGATATTGATGAACTTCTTGCGAGTCAGTTCGGGTTGTCCAAGATATCCATGCGCGAGTCCATTTCCCCCGATGTATAACTCCCCGGTTCCTTTTGAAATAGCTTCATCGGTTTCGAGGGGCATCACCATAACCTTTACGTCTTGGGCAGGATAGCCTACTGGGATTGGGCCAGATTGGTCAGCTGGTACCCAACTTGTATCATAGTTTGCTACATCGTGGCATTCACAAATACTGTACGTGTTTAAGATACGAACCGTTTCAGACAGGTTGGCTCGTGCTTGGATTATTAGTTCGTGTGTGACCACTTCACCGTTCAACCAGATGGTTCGGAGTAAACTGAGACGATCTCTCAATGTTCCCCTGTTAGATGCAACGAGTGCTTGTAAGACAGAGGGGGTAACGAGTACCTCGGTAATTTTGTTGATGGCAAGGAAATCAGCTAACTTTCTTGGTGTGTAAATTATGGTGTCAGGTATCACGTAGCACGTGGCTCCTCGCAAAAGAGGTCGAAGAAATTCCCACATGAAGAAGATATTGCATGCAACCCGCTCTCCGTGCTGGTAAGGTTGAAAATCGTAACGGGATCCATAAGAAGCAACCATAGCTAGCTGAGTTTGGAGAACTCCTTTTGGTTCACCCGTTGTTCCTGAAGTGTAGGTAGCAAAAGCTAAATCATTGCTTTGGGTAGGGACAGTGCTGGAATCGCTCCATTCGCCCCACATACGTGGATCAACCATATCGTTCAGTGTTAGCCGGGTGATATTGTCTGCTTGTAGTCCCCTGTGGGATTGTTGTTGATCAGTAAGCATCAGGCGTGGAGCTGCGTCCTGAAGGATTGCAGAAATACTCTCATCAGGTAGATCCGTGGATATCGGGAGAAAGACAGCCCCTGCCTTAAGGATTCCTAGCGTGGTCTGTATATAGTCATACGATGATTCCATTAGAATGGCAACCAGCTCGTTTCGGGTCACCCCTATTGCTTGTATTGCTCTTGAGATCATGTCACTATCTATGTCAAGCTCATGGTAGGTTTTCCCTACGGAGCCATCGACTACTGCGATGGAGTCCGGGGTTCGTAGCGATTGAGCCTGAAAGAGTTCTTGTATGCTTTTCCATGCGTTGTCATTCGTAATCAAGTCGTATACACACCATTTTCTTATTTTGTTACTCTAATCAAGATTTCCGTCAGCTTCCATGTCGAAAAAGTGGAACTTGCTGTTAACCAAAGTGGAATTTGTGTTAACCTTGGAATCAGATAGGCAATAATATTACGAAAGGATTCCTTCGTCAATAAGATACTGTTATCCTGACCGGAGCTTAGGCTCTGGGTAAGTCGCTAACTAGTCGGTGGTATGGTTGTGAAATAATAGAAAAAGTATGGTGAAATTTTTATAAAGAACTGCCTGAATGCAGAATCTGTGTCAAGGAGGAAGGAATATGACAGATGGTATCCTCGATGGCGTACGTATTCTAGAGTGGGGTGAGTTCGTATCAGGGCCTTGGACTTCACGGTTGTTGGCCGATATGGGTGCCGATGTAATTAAGATAGAGCAGCCTGGAGTAGGAGATTCTTCTCGGAGAGCTGGTCCATTCCCTGGCGATGTTCCAGACGACGAGAAAAGTGGTTTATTCCTCTACCTTAATTGGAACAAGCGCAGTGTGACTCTCGACCTTCATCACCCGGAATCTAGGAACATTTTTGATAAGCTTGTTGCACAGTCGGACGTTTTAATCGAAAACCATCCACCTTCGCAGACCAGAGATCTTGGTATTTCCTACGAATCCTTGAAAAAGATTAACCCTGGCTTGCTTATGGTATCGCTGAGTCCTTTTGGACAGACTGGGCCTTATAGTGATTATGCTGCGAGTGAACTCATATTGTTTCATGCTGGGGGTATTGGCTATGAAACTCCAATAGGAGAAGTGACGGATAGAGAACGCCAGCAACCTTTGAAGGGGCCAGGATACCAATCTTATTTTATGGCGGGGTGGATTGCTGCTCTCTCTACGATGGTTGGCTTATTTCATAAGCAAACTAATGGGGTTGGCCAGTACATAGATATATCTGAGCAAGAGGCTATTGCCAGCACCCAGCGTCCAAACATCACACGATACTCTTATGCAGGAGAGGTTTACCATCGTGAGGCGATGGGTGGAGCTCGATTCAAGCAGTGTAAGGACGGATACTTTGCTGGATTTGGAGCATTGGGGAATGATTCAATGTGGCAAAAACTTTGTGCAGTCATCGGGAATCCAGAATGGACCAAGAAGAAAATCTACGAGAATCAGGCTTCCCGACGAGAGCATGCATCTGAAATTGATCCCAAAATTGCAGAATGGATGATGCGCTACACTAAGGCAGAACTTTTTGAGATGGGGCAGCAAGGTGGTCTTTCCTGTTTTCCTGTCAACACGGTTGAAGATGTTTACGCTACTGAGCAATATCAGTACAGAGGTTTTTTTCAGGAAGTTGCACATCCTGTGGCAGGTACTTATGCATATCCCGGGATTCCGTTTCACTTTTCTTCTCACCAGCCAGGTATTAGGACTCGAGCTCCGCTGTTGGGAGAGCATACCGTCATTGTTTTGGGGGAACTAGGGTTCAGTGATCAAGAAATTGTGGAGCTAAGAACCAAAGGGATAATTTGAGTGGATGGAAGGAGATTTAACATGAAGGATCTACCTTTTGATGGAATTCGGGTAGCAGATTTTGGCTGGGTGATCACAGCCCCACTGGCAACTTTGTGGCTTGCTACTATGGGGGCAGAGGTAATCAAAGTAGAAAGCAAAACCCATCCGGATGTGATCAGGGCAGGCATGCATGGCGGAATAGCCTCAGGCCCTGAACCGACATGGCATCGGTGTGGGGGCTTCAACTCGCTTAATTATAGCAAATACAGTTGTTGTCTAGACCTTAATCAAGAAGAGGCTCGTAGTTTGGGTCACGAAATCGTCAAGAAGAGTGACATTGTTATTGAAGCATTCACTACTCCGATTGCCACACGGTTTGGATTGACTTACGATCAACTTAAAGAAATAAAACCGGATGTGATTCTCGTTTCGTGTTCTTCGCTCGGGAAAACGGGTCCGCTTCAGAATGTCACAGGCTTTGGGCCTGCAAATCAAGCATTTGCTGGATTGCCCTCGATGACTGGGTATGAAGGGGGAACACCTATGAGCATGGGGGGAACATGGCCAGATTATATTTGTGGAGTAATTATGGGGTATCTTGCTGTTTCGGCACTTTATCATAGAGCGAAAACAGGAGAAGGTATGCATATTGATTTCTCGATGGCGGAAGCTGTTATGAATATGGTTCCAGGTCAACTTTTGGACTACCAAATGAACGGGCGAGTGGCAACCCCGATGGGGAATTCAGATACGGTAGCCGTTCCTCATGAAGTCTACCCAAGTCAGGGAGAAGATAAGTGGGTTGCTATTGCGGTCCATGATGAGGTGCAGTGGCGGGCTTTTTGTGCTGCATCAGGGCATCCGGAGTGGTTAACGGATCCGAGATTTTCTTCTGCGGACTTAAGAATGAGCCATAGGATCCAACTCGACGCTTCAATTGCTACTTGGACAAAACTCCAAACTGCACAAGAGATTACGGAACTTCTTCAGAAAGTTGGAGTCCCAGCATTTCCTTCGGTCGACAGCCAAGAATTGATTCATGATCCGCAGTTGCAACACCGATCACAATTTATCGAACTTCAGCAGCGGGAGGCTGGATTGCGCACACACTTGGGTATGCAAGGGCTATTCAGTGCTATCCCTGAAAGAGATTATTTCTCAACACCGATTTATGATCAGGATAATCATCGAGTGTTTCAGGATCTTATAGGTTTGAGTCCAGAAAGGATAGAAGCCTTAGTAGACCAGGGGATTATCAACTAATCGGTCAGTAGTTACGATTGAACTTATGGAGGAAAGATTTTATGAAAATAGAGGTTCGTCAGGATGATGTAGTTTCTGTGAAAGCAGACTTGTTAGTCGTTAATCTATTTGAAGGAGTTAGAAATCCTGGGGGAGCTACTGGGGTCGTGAACCTGGCACTGGATGGAATTATTGCAGAATTGATCAAAGATGGTGAGATTACAGGGAAGCATAGTGAAATTACGCTGATACATACGTTGGGAAAATTGCCTGCTAGGAGAATTGCTGTCCTAGGCCTTGGTAGCCGAGAGGGGTTTTCATTGCAAGTAATTCGCCAGGCAATGGGTGCTCTTGTACGTTATGCGAGGGGCAGAAATATATGTGATATTTCTACCATAGCCCATGGAGCAGGGATCGGTGGTATCGATCCAGAAGAATCTGCACGCTCTATCGCAGAAGGGGTTTGCTTGGGTGAATATCGTTTTACCAAGTATAAAACGGAGGGATTAGAACCTCTGGAGCAGTCCTTGACTATCATAGAGAGAGCACCGAATAAAATCACTGCACTAATTCAGGGTATGAGAGTTGGCCAGGTGCTCGCGGAATCAACGAACATTGCTCGAGATCTAGGCAATGAACCTGCGAATGTGCTTTCTCCTACGGAACTTGCATCGAGGGCCAAGATTGTTTGCGACAATGTTGGCGTCGAGTTTCAACAATTGGGTAGAGAGGAAGTGGGAGAATTGGGTATGGGGGCATTCTTGTCTGTCGCTTCTGGGAGTACACAACCCCCTCAGTTTATTATTATGAGGTACGTAGGCGATCCGGAAAATCCAGAAAATAATATAGCCCTTTGTGGTAAAGGCATTACTTTTGATTCTGGTGGCATATCAATCAAACCAGTTGAAGGAATGGGCGCTATGAAAGGGGATATGGCGGGAGGAGCAGCTGTGATTGGAGCGATGAATGCCATAGGGCAAATCAAGCCAAAAATAAATATTATGGCACTCGTTCCTGCGACGGAAAATATGCCAAGTGGGTCCGCAGCACGTCCTGCAGATGTGATAGTTTCAGCTTTAGGTAAAACTATCGAAATCGTTACCACTGATGCTGAAGGACGCCTTGTTTTGGCAGATGCCATAGCGTATGCCATTAACAATGGTCACACCCGGATAGTTGATGTGGCTACTCTCACTGGAGCAGCATCAGTAGCCCTTGGCAATATTGCTTCACCAGTGATGGGTAACGATGATCAGTTTGTTCAAGAGGTCATACGAGCTGGTGAATTTTGTGGTGAGAGATTCTGGCAGTTACCGTTATTTCCGGAGTACAAAGAACAGATTACCAGTAATGTAGCTGATTTGCTTAACTCTGGGGGCCGGCCGGCAGGTACTATCACAGCAGGATATTTCCTCAAAGAATTTGCTGGGGATATCCCCTGGGTGCATCTAGATATTGCTGCGACTGCAAGGTCTGATAAGGAGTCTGGTTACACGGTCAAGGGGCATACGGGGTTCGCCGTAAGGACTCTTGTTAAGCTTGTCGTTGATTTAGCGGATTCCCCTTTGCATTTAGATGACTCCGCTACGGAGTAGTAATAGCCAGGTTTTACGGGAACAGATTGGATGGAGGTATGCAAAAAAGAACTGTCAGAAATTCTCTATTGCCATCAAGGGCAGTCGTTCCATTACGCAGTAGTCAATGCTATTTCCGAAAACTCCAGGAATATTAATTCCTCGTATCCTGAAATGATGGGGGAGGATAGCTTCCAAATGTTTCCTATGCATTGAAATTTCTGTCCAAACATTCCTAAGCCACAGATTCAACAAGCTTTGGAATGTTTGGACAGTTGATGTATTTCAGGCACAGTAAGCCTATGTGTGCTTTTGTACTATACGTGATGGCAGTTGGGATAACTTCGTATAGACCAGATTACACGATGTTTTCATTGGTCTGAGATTGCGTCTTCGGATGCAATCAGGTCTATGACTTGGAGTATGGATTTTGCCGTTGGTCTGTCACCAGCGTGTTGCCCAATGTAGGAGGTTCTTATATTGCCTTCATGGTCAAGGATGAAAATGCTGGGAGCAGCTACTCCGTCTCCAAGAAGGTTGTAAACACCATAGAGTTTCATGATTGCGGCATCCTGATCAGATAGGATGGGGAACTCAGCCTGAGTTTCCTCTCTCATTGTTTTTATGTCTTGGAGATTATCCCTGCTCAAGGCGATAATCTCCACTTGCCGTGCAATGAATTGGTCATAGTGGGTTTGCAGCTCCACGAGCTGCATACGACAACTGCCTCAAAAAAATCCTCTATAAAACAACACCACTATATATTGATTAGACTTAAGGGTGGCCTCAAGTGTTATGAGTTCTCCTTCATCGGCGGATGCAGAAAAGGTGGGAGCAAGTTGAGATGTTGGTAATGGTTCAGGAACAACTGTCTGGGATTTGAGTGGTTTTGGAGATGCTGATGTTGCAACTGGTTCCATTGTTGGTATGACTAAATTCCCAGTTGGAGGAGTTGGGGTAGCTACATCTTTACTGGAACTGCATCCTAACACGAAAACTATTAAGCACATGGTGATCATCCCCCATATGCTTATCATGGTTGGCGTATGGATAACTTTGTATGTTGGGACGAAAGGAGGTGGGGAGGCCCCTTCTTTATCTAGCATGCTATTCGTTACCCAACGAGTCTAGTTCTTGAATCCATCCTGCAAGGAAATCGACACCGATTCGATCTTCCAGGTAACAATGACCAAAATACATTACATTGTATTCTTGCCCATTGCGCTCTTCGGAATATTCTTTCTTTGCCTCGATACCATTAGCCTTAAGATAAGTAAGTACTTCTTTATCCGGTGAGCTATCTTGTTTGTTTTCCATCAGTAGGAGTATGCGTTTTTCGCCTGGGGCTATTTCAATCGATTCGATCTTCACAATAGTTCTCCTTTAAGATGTAGGTTTCTGTTCGGGTGTTAATTCGAACGCCTTTGCAATCAATTCGAAAGATTTTACACGGTCTTCGAAATAATAGCAGTTAGTTACGATACTTATGTCATCAGTGTGATACGTCTCCGCTGCCTCGATAATCTTCTGTTTCACTATTGATGGAGAACCTTCGATAGCGTGGCTGCCAACACGGTCTAAATGTTGAAGTTCTAAGGTGCTAAACTGGACTTGAGATGCGTCTTCTGGGCGCATTGCGGGTTCACGTATGCCTCTTAAGGAATTGATTCGGGACACATTGCGACTGGATGCAATGAATGTGGCTCGATCAACTGTCTCCGCACAAACAACTTGGAATGCTACATTGAGTTTTGGCTCTGATAAATAGGCTGATGGCTGAAAGTGTCTGCGGTATAATTCAGCTATCATAGGACCGTGTTCTGCGGTGGTTCCAAAAAAATCTGCAAAAGAAAATGGCAGTCCTAACATAGCAGCCAGACGAGCGCTGTAGTCACTCGATCCCAATAGCCAGATACCTGGTATCGCTGGCGGTGGTGGCCCTGGTTGAGACTTGATATTGGAAAAAACGTGCTCATCTGGAAGTGTGCCTGAAAGAAACCCTATAAGGTCAGTCACCTGTTGAGGGAAGGTTTGAATATCTACTGGCTGCTTTGGGTAGGCCAAGGCCAGAGCGGTGCCCTGATCACTTCCTGGTGCACGACCGATGCCCAACTCAATACGCTCGGGGTAGAAGGATTGCAATACACCGAAAGTTTCCGCTACTTTTAGTGATGAGTAGTGCGATAGCATCACACCTCCACTGCCAACGGTTATGCGTTTTGTCTGTGATGCTATCTGCCCAATAAGTATTTCAGGAGCAGTTCCAGCGAACCCACCAGAATTGTGATGTTCAGCAACCCAGTATCGGTGGTATCCTAGCTCTTCAGCGATCTGAGCTAGACGGACAGTCTCTTGGAGGGCCTGTTGGACTGTGCCTCCTTGTCGGATAGGAGACTGATCGACTATTCCAAAGCTTAGTTTTGACATTATTGATCCTGCTATTTAATTCGCAGTAGCTACTGACTGATAGGCTGTATTGATGTACTATTCAGAAGTCTTCAGGTGTTGCGGATTACTGGATACGGGCACTGTTTGTGCCCCCAGTATAGCAGAAACTATAGGTAATACGAACTCTTGCCATCCTAATAACAGTGGAAGGAGTAGCCTTATTATAGCTATAAATGGATGAGCCCAGAGAAAAAGGCGTATCAGCGAACCCGTTAAAAGTGCTAGAGCATCAGGATTTTCTTTACCTTTGGGCTAGCACTGGATTTATGACTATCGCTAATGCTTTGCGTATTCTAGTTAGCCTTCAATGGTTGTATGACAGTACTGGCTCAGCAACTCAACTTGGTTTACTTGGCGTGGTGCAATTATTACAATTGCCTATGGCTCTCTATGGAGGTATGCTGGCAGACCGAGTAAACCGAAAAATGCTTATGGTGAGTTGTCAATTAGCTGCTGCTGTAATGTTGCTTGGAATTACAATACTGGCCTTCACTGAAGCATTGCGACCTTGGCATATTTTTGTTGTAACGGGCTTGTCTGGTATTGTTGCAATGCTTGGAGTGGGAGCTAGGCCTGCAATGCTACCCAGGGTCGTTCCGAGATATCTCCTTCCTCATGCCGTTACTGTTCAGGTTGCCACTAGGCAAATAGCGATGGTTGCAGTTCCTCTTATATTCTGGCAACTGTTTGATAGGTTTGGAGCCCCTGTTGGATTTTCTGTCGCTGCAGCATGTGCAATGCTGAGTACAATTACTCCTGCCCTGATACGTGCGTCAGGAAGGCCAGATGAAATTTCTGCTCAAACAAAGGTCTCAGAAGCGTTTAAAGAAGGGTTTTGGTTCATTATGAGACACCGCCTTCTTCCTGGTCTTTATCTGCTTGATATTGGAGTAGTCATAGTGAGCTTCTATCGGGAGTTGTTCCCAGTATTTGCAGATCAGTTATATGGACTTGGGGCAGAAGGTACAGGATTACTTTCTTCAGCTGATGCCGTTGGGGGCATCATAGGAACTTTTTTGGTATTTAGCCTAAATAGGGTTGGTCGCAAAGGGTTGATCGTATTGGTGAGTACCCTCGTATATGCTGTATTTTTAATTCTATTTGGGTTCAACACTAACTTCTCAGTAGGGCTAGGTATTATAGCGGTTCTAGGATTGACGGATGCTATCAGTATGACTATGAGGCAGTCAGTTGTGCAGTTAACAACCCCTGATAGATTGCTTGGAAGAGCCAGCAGTGCACATTCATTTGCTGCCATGGGCGCAAATCATATTGGTCATATTGAAGTCGGTGTCATGGCGGGACTTATTGGAGCGGGGGCGACTATGGTTCTGGGAGGAGGGGCTTCGATACTGGTTGTAGGGGCTATTTGGCTTTTCTTGCCGCGTATCCGGAGTTATGACCAAAATAGTCTAGATACTCAAGAGGTGCGGGATTGATGGTGCTCGTTGTACATCTGTATCGTCAGGCTTAGATGTCCGAGATGGATCCCGAAGTGCTCAACCGTGTGAATGATATGCCATCGAGCACTTTCCTCGTTTTCATAATCTCGTGCAGCTGGCTTGATGATATTTAAATCGGCACTTGTTATGTTGGACAATACCCGTTTGGTTTCATCGTTTAGTCGTTCTAGTGAACTCAAGATATCTGTTAGGGTGACAGTGGTGGTTTGAAATTCTGTGTCACGGTTTCGTGCAACCTCGAAGCCTGCTACCACTTGATGAATTCGGAATCTCTCCGCGCCTAGCATATGTGTGACTAGTATTGCTGGGGAGTTAGTTCCATTTTTCAATGGAGTCCAGTGTAGTGCCTCTTGGCTCAGTGAAGCGATAAGGGATCCTAGATCGGCATGGGCCTGTTCAAAATAAGTTATGTATGATTGTATCTCAGTGTTCATGGTATTTTTCTATCTTGGATTTTATTTTCTATAGTAGCAATTACCGCATTAATTAAGTAGCCGGGGATTGCTAGCTTGCGCTCGTTTTGCGACTTCCTGGAAGAACTCGTATGGTTGAGCTCCAGAGAACAGATATGGGCCAATGATAAAAGAAGGGATAGCCCGAATCCCAAGCTTTAGAGCTTCATCATACTGATCGCGGGTTTGCTTGTTATAGGTGCCTTGGTCTAAGTGTACTTGTAGTTCGTCGGGGTCGAGCCCTACCTCTTCAGCAAGTCCTCGAAGGATGTGGGTATCACCGAGATTTACTCCGTTTTCCCAGAATGCCTTATAACATGCACTGTGAAACTCAGAGAATAGCCCCTTGTCTTTGGCGAATTCTGATGCTTCAAACGATAAGCGGCTATTTGGTACAATAGGGGACCTCTTCATGATTACCCCTGCATCAACTGCGGCGTCTCCTAAAGGACCATCTACTAGTGTTCCGGGTTCGTGCCCTTCTCGAATTTCACGAATTATGCCTTCTTCAGGTGTCTCTGGTTTGAGATAGAATGTTTTATAGCTGATTTGGAGTGGGAATTCTTGTTTTAGTCTTTCGAGCCTTGCCAGGCCGATGTAGCACCACGGTCAAATGTAGTCATACCATACAGTGGCTTCAAGAATGCCTTCGGTTTTTAATGCATTATTATTCATTTCGCACCTCAGAGTTTACATAAGTACTATATAACACATCATGGTTGTCATTTGCCAGAGTTTCTTTGGAAAATTCTTGGAGGGGTGCTGCTAGGAAGTGGCTCCCTTGGTCTTTTTGCAAAGAGTATCGCAATAACGGCGATGAATACAAAGAGTGCTATCAGTTTGAACCCTACGCGATACCCTCCTGCAACTTCATCTGCAAGAAATCCTATAAACCAAGGGGCTGCCACGGTTGCAGGGAGATCGACGAACTGCAAAAATCCTCCGACTGTGCCAAAAGAAGTTCGTCCAAAGAAATAGCCCTGAAGGACTCCACGCATTGGAATGATCCCTCCATAAGCTAGCCCGAAACAGATCACGTATACCGGAACTTGCGAGAGGGTTTCGATTGTTGAAAAAAGGTACAAGGTTGCGCTGACTAAGAGAAGCAAGACTGCGGTTAGAAGTTTTATATTTACAAAATCAGCAATGATACCGAAACCGATTCGCCCGAAGACGCTTGCAGCTACGAATCCTGATAGTGCTGCTACTGCTAAGACGTATTCTAGGTTGAGTTCTTCTGCAAGGAAAGGTGCGAGATGGACTGTAGTTATTCCTGGGACGCCAGCAAAAACAGCATAGGTTATTGCCAGCATCCAGAAAGCCCGTGTGCGTACTGCTTGCCAAATTGTTAAATCAAGTTCTGGTCTTGGATCACGTTGCCAGAAACGAACGGAGAGAGATTCAGACTGCTCAGACACCTGTTCTTTGGATGGGGTGGTCGAGGGGGCGGCTTGAGCCCGGTGTTCTGAAGGGATGTCTCCGTCTGGTAGCAATCCAAGATTTTCCGGTTTATGGCGTATGACTGTGATTAATGGAAGCCCTACAGCCCAGATAATTAGGCCGGCTATCACTGCAGATGTTTGCCATCCGACGTTTTCTATGAGCATAGCAAATAGAAACACCAGACTGCCGCCAAGTCCATAACCCGACATAAGAAAACCCATCGCTCTGCCTCGTCTTCGAACAAACCAGTTAGCGGCTGCTATCTGTAATGGGCGCCCGGTTCCGAAGCTCGAACCAATCGAAAGCAATCCTAAAAATACGACGTACAACATAGTTAATGAAGATACCCAGCGAAGGGCAATGAACCCAATGCCCATTAACGTGAGACCAAAAAGCATCATTCTTCGTGGTCCATATCGGTCAATTAGGTATCCTGAGATAGGTGCAACAAGGCCACCCTCCAACCTAGACAGTCCGACGATGGCTCCAAGTGAGCCGCGAGACCAATTGAATTGATTTCTCCAAGGGATAAAGAAGGCACTAAATCCATAAACGAAGAAAACAGAGGCCATGGCGGAAATGCATATTCCAGCCGCTATGATCCACCATCCGTAGAATATCTTGAGTTTTTTCAACTGACCTCATTTGTGGAATAAGTGGATTCGATTCCCTGTTGGGTACAGGTGAACACTCGAATAAGGTAGAAGAATGTTGGCGTATATCCGAATGTAGTGCTCTTTTCCACCTGGAATAAGTGGGGACGTAGTCTTTTCGGATTGTATACTTTGTTGTAGTAGTGTCAAGATGGAATTAGCCGAATATACAGGAAAATCTGAACTAATAGTTATCAGTACGATTGAAGGAAGAATTGCGGATTCTTATTATTTGGATAATCCCTGTGTGGATATAGAGAAACCTTATGCTTTGGATGATAGCGATAGGAGATGGGTTCAGTGACGATCAATAAACGAGGAGGGTGCCTGCAGGGTTGTGCCACACTTGCTGTTGCGGGCGTTGTGTTCCTAGTACTTATATATATATTTAAGTTGGTGTGGGATTGGCTACAGTCAATGTATGCGATTCCGGTTTAGTGAGATGATGCTTAACTGAATCATGAAAAAAGTGCTGATGCAAGAGATTCGACCCTGCTTTTTTGTGATTCGTCTAGGGGAGTGTAGGTGGATGCCACGGACACGTTCTCGGAAATTCGGGAAGGGTAGCGTACCCCTGGGATAGCCACGGAGATATGTTGGTTAGAGAGGACATATTTCAATAACATTTCTGCTGTTATCCCATCGTAGTTTTCCTTTTGTCGCTGTGCTGTTCGGATGCTACTGGTTCTTCCTGATCCACCTAATGGACGCATGGTGATTATACCTACATCAAGGCTATGGGCGAGTTCTATAAGGTCTTTTGAATCTGGGTAGAATGCTGAGTACTCCACCATTACTGCATCAAACTCTTCGGATCTGATAGCCCTTTCTACTGTTATCAGATCATGGGAGGATAATCCGATGTATGATATCAAACCACGTATCTGGGCAATTTTTAACCCTTCTAATGCACCGCCTTCTGTCATGACTTGATCCCAATTACTTTCTTTCACGTCACCTAGTTGATATAAATCTATGTGGTTAGTCCCAAGGATGCGAAGGCTTCTATCAACATCGTGTTGGGCAGCATCTCTTTCACTTTGCATTGTCTTGGTGGAGATATAGAAATCTTTTTTAGCACGTTCCCTGATTACTTTGCCAATGAGATATTCGCTGTCCTGATGGATTCGAGCGGTATCAATGAAGTTGATCCCGGCGTCTAGCGCGAGTTGAATCGTTTCCTCTCCTTCGGGAATTTGGGGAGTATCCATAGCTCCAAGTCCTAGCTCAGCCACCAGCATATTAGTTTTTCCAATCTTGCGTGTCTTGATGCTATCCATTTGATCTCCTTTTTCCGCGGGTATATTGGTTTTTTTGGGTGGCGCTAATTGTCATGAATCCAATGTGCATCCAGACGTTTCTAGTAGAGCATTCTGGTTTCAGTATGGATATAATGACGACACGATAGTACCACTGTTTCATGTTTCAATAAGCAGATTTCCTGCTACTGGGGGTGAGGGGATAATGTCAAGAACTAATTGGTATTCCGAACATCCGTTGGCGTGTACTTGCGCGACCTGCCAGGAGCGGCAATTCATGCTTCGCGATCGGGGCAGTAAGATAGGTAGGAACGAGAAATGTCCGTGTAATAGTGGAAAGAAATATAAAAAATGTCACGGATCATTATAGAGTAGCTAGGGATGGGCATAGCTTGAGTTAATTGTTTTTACGTGTTTGTACGCAAAATTGTGATAATTCTACATAGTGAATAGGTAAGTTAGATTTTTACTAAAAACAATAACAAGGGATACAAATGTTATTGTGGTTCTGGTGTAATCAATGAAGAAAAGAGGCTAGAGTCCTGGAATACGAGTTTGGCGGGGTGGGGCTAACGGTTTAGTTATAGGGATGAGGTTTACTCCTACCCCTACAAGACGAATGGCAGTGGCGTCGTTTAGTTCTTTTTGAATAAGTTTGAACGCAAGATCCCCGATTGTACTGCTAGAGTTAGTTGGGGAGTCAAATGTTGTTTGGCGGCTCAGATTCGTGAAATTCGATAGACGGAGTTTTACTCTAATTGTTCTTGCCATTAAATTATTTTTATGAAGACTTTCGGATACTCTTTTTGCCAGCTTGTTAACTAATTCATGAATGAGTTCCGGATCGTTAGAGTCATAAGCTAAAGTGGTTTCAGCGCTGATAGATTTGCGTATGCTATTTATTGCCAGAGGTCTTGTATCTTTGCCAATAGAAAAATCTTTCCACACCAGAGATTTACTACCAAAATTGGATTCTAGCCATTCATCGGTTTGTTGAGATAGATCTCCGATTTTGGTGATCCCTTTAGCCACTAGTTTTTCAGATGTTTTTGGTCCTATTCCCCATAATTTGGACACCGAGAGATCTCGAAGGAATGCTTTTTCGGTACCGGGAAGTACTAGCACAAGTCCGTTCGGTTTCTTGAGGTCTGAAGCGATTTTTGCAACAGACTTGCTGGTTCCAATGCCTATTGATATTGTGAGCCCTGTGTTTTTTTGTACGTCAGATCGTAGTTGTTCCGCTATAACTTGAGCTTGCTCGCTGCTATTCACTAGCTCAGTGATGTCTAAAAAAGCCTCGTCTAAAGATAGTGGTTCTATAATTGCTGTTATGCGTTTAAACAGCTTCATGACTTGTGCTGATATTGATCTATAACGATCAAATCGTGGAGATATGACGTGTAGGTTGGGGCAATATCGTAGTGCTGTTTTCATTGGCATGGCAGATTTGATGCCAAATGAGCGTGCTTCATAAGAAGCTGCTGCAACCACTCCACGAGCTTCAGGGCGTCCGCCTACTGCAACTGGTTTTCCTTTGAGAGAGGGATTGTCAACTTGTTCGACTGAGGCAAAAAAAGCATCTAGATCAGCATGGATGATATAAGTGGTCGATGTTAAGGTATGTATGTTTTTGTGTGAGGGCATTTGTTTAACTTACTAAATCTCGAGTCGCTTTGGATATATAAGGGAGACCACATAAGGCCATTGCTAGGTCAGTTTCCTTCATTAAAAGATCCAAAACCAAGAGAGCCCCAGCAGCACCATCAACTGTGAGCCCCCATAGTATAGGCCGCCCTAGAAGGACTGCATTTGCCCCTAGAGCCAGAGCTTTTATGACATCTGTGCCCCTTCTGACTCCCCCGTCTAGGAGTACTTCAATGGCACCATCAATCGCTTCGGCAATTGGTGGTAGCATATCGATAGTTGCCGGAACGGTGTCGAGTTGTCTCGCTCCATGGTTGGAGATGATGATTGCATTTACTCCATGATCGACTGCGGTTCTAGCATCATCTGATCGCTGAATACCTTTCAATACGATTGGTAGGTTGCATATTGAACGGATCCAGTCAATATCCTTCCACGTCACTGATTGATCAAGCAAATTCTCGAAATATATGTTGAGAGAGGAATTTCCTGTGATCTTATCCATGTCTTTTGTTAGCTTATCGCCAACTGTTGCTATGGTTAGTCCCGCGGGTAGGGAAAAGTGATTTCTAACGTCTTTTTCTCGCCGACCTAAGAGCGGTGCGTCTACGGTTATGCAGAGTGCTTTATATCCTAGTGTTTCGACTCTTTCTACTATACTTCGTGTTAGTTCCCTGTCCTTGTAGATATATAACTGAAACCAAAGAGAAGATTCAGTAGAGGCAGCAATATCTTCAGGGGTGGTAGTGGATAAGGAACTAACAACCATGATTGTGCCTGCCCGTGAAGCGGCTTGAGCAGTAGCAATTTCTCCGTCAGGTGAAGCAAGGCGATGGAATGCAGTTGGGGCTATCAGTACAGGCATTGATATTTTTTCACCTAGAATTGTAGTGGATAGATCTCGTCTATCAACATCAACAAGTACCCTAGGATAAAGATGGATCGCTTGGAACGCGGAAACATTTGCTTTTAGGGTGATTTCATCATTCGCTCCGCCGCGATAATAATCATATACTTGCTTTTCAAGAATCTTAGCTGCTAGAAATTCGAACTCGTCTAAATTTATTGGTGTTTCTAATGGCAATTTGCTAGTCATGATGGATGCTATCCTCCCCCTTGCATTAACATTATATCTACCAATGGTATCTGATTTATGTTAATGCAGTCATTGTTGATTGGCACTCACTCACAACGTAGAGGAGTCTGGATGTATTGATCCATGACTTACTAAATTCATGGACGCCCGTGATCTCCTTGAATTCCCAACAGATGCGTACTTATCACTGGAGTTCCCCTTTAAGTCTGGGTTTGACAACAATCTCTCTGAGCGGTAAGATGGATAAATTGCTTAATCTGATAAACAGGAATGCTGTGCCTTCTGAATTTGATGAATCTTTTTGCAATAGCACCCAAAGCTCACTCTTGAGTAATCCTATGCCTTGGAGGATTGTCGTTTTATGGTAAGTACCCTTCCTACACACAGTGGTAAGTCAATCGAAGCAAAAAGCTTTGCTCGTAACCCAAGCACTCAGGTCGTACCTAATCTAATTGAACTGCAGACGAATAGTTTCGAGTGGTTCAAAACGGGTGGACTCACAGAATTGATCAAAGAGGTTTCTCCAATTGAAGATGTGACTGGTACTCGTTTCCGTATGCATATTATCAGTCACGAATTCGGAGAACCAAAGAATAATGAGGATGTTTGTCGAGAGAGAGAATTAACTTTTCACGCACCACTGTATCTTACAGTGCAGCTAGAGGTTATGGAAACAGGAGAACGTAAGGAGCAGAAAATATTCATGGGTGATATTCCCATGATGACCGTGAAGGGAACATTTATCATCAACGGGGCTGAGCGAGTTGTGGTTAGCCAGTTAGTGCGATCTCCAGGTGTGTACTTCTCGGTTGAAAAAGATGCTGCAACTGAAGGGAATTTAGCCTCAGCGAAGTTAATTCCTTATCGGGGGGCGTGGTTGGAGTTTGAGACCAACTCTCGCGGATTAATAACAGTTAAAGTCGATCGGAAGCGTAAGGCTGCAGCTACCACGCTATTACGAGCGATGGGGCTAGTTACTGATGAGGAAATTCTAGGAGCATTCGCTGATGTTGATGATAATCCATCTATCAATTATATAAAGAACACTCTTGAACGTGGCTCTACGGTTCTTGAGCGAGAAGAAGTATTCCGTAAAGACGAACTACGGAAGCTGTGGACACGGATGTTCAATGGGACATATCTGCCTGAGCGTGAGTTTGATGAGAAAGGTGCGAATGCACTAGGCTCTGCGTTGTTAGACCTTTACCGGAGGTTGCGGCCGGGGGAACCAGCTAATCTGGAGAACGCTAGGACGCTTGTAGAAAGTTTGTTCTATAATCCTCGCCGTTACGATCTAGGTGGTGTAGGTCGTTACAAGATGAACTCGAAACTTGGGATTGATGGAGATCCTGATACACGGTTACTTGGTAAAAATGATATAGTCGCGCTTGTTCGATATCTAATCCAACTAAATAATGGGGTCGTCCGTCCTGATGATATTGACCATTTAGGGAATCGGCGAGTCAGAGCCGTAGGAGAATTAATTCAAAACCAGATGAGAGTGGGATTCCTGCGCATGGAAAGGGTTATTCGAGAGCGTATGACCATGGCTCCTGAGCCTGAGCAGGCCACTCCTAATGCTTTGATAAATATCAGACCAGTTGTAGCAGCTGTCCGTGAGTTTTTCGGTGGCAGCCAACTTTCTCAGTTCATGGATCAAATCAATCCACTCGCTGAGCTTACACATAAAAGGCGTCTCTCTGCATTGGGCCCTGGTGGCCTCTCGAGGGAGCGCGCTGGATTCGATGTGCGTGATGTGCATTATTCGCATTATGGGCGTATATGCCCGATAGAAACGCCTGAAGGACCCAATATTGGGCTGTTGGGCTCATTGGCAACTTTTGGTAAGACAAATGCTTTTGGGTTTATTGAGACGCCTTATCGACTCGTGGTTTCTGCACTAAACAATGACGATTCAAATCTCTTAGGCCGTACAATAACTGAGCCTGTTAGTGAATCCGGGAAAGTTCTTTTACGCAAAGGGAAAGTGTTGACGAAACCGGATCTCGCAAAGTTGGCAGTACTGACAAAACGCCAAGTTGCCGTGAAGCCCTTTGTCGCTGCATCAATTGATATTGGCTCAGTAATTTTGGAGACCTCTGATCCTAGGATCGAGGGGGCAATTCTTGCTGAAGATGTGATCGGGACTGGTTCCGGTGTTATGTCTATCCAGGTTGGTAGTAGTGGAACCTTACATAGCGTTCCACTTGTCAAAGGGACAGTTATAACACCGATATACGCCAGGATATTACGTTCGGTACCGAACATAACTATAGCCGTGGAATCAGTTGTCTACCTCTCAGCAGATCAAGAGGATAGGCATGTTATCGCTCAGGCAAATACTGTCTTAGATGGTAAGGGGCAATTTGTTGACATTGCAGTTGAGTCGCGGTCCCCTGCGACCGTTTCAGCTGGTAACGAATTCTCACGGAAATCTCCTGTAGAAGTAGCCTATATGGATGTTTCTCCGATGCAAATTGTGAGTGTTTCAACCTCTCTGATCCCGTTTCTAGAGCATGATGATGCCAACAGAGCATTGATGGGATCTAATATGCAACGCCAAGCGGTCCCCTTACTAGTGCCTGAAGCTCCGTTGGTTGGCACTGGGATGGAAGGGCGAGTAGCTATCGATAGTGGACAGGTCATAATCTCTAAGGTAAAGGGCACTGCGACATCTGTATCGGGTCGCACTATAGTAGTTACTGATACAGAAGGTAACCAGCATCCTCATGGTCTAATTAATTTTGCTCGCACCAATCAGGGAACTTGTCTAACACACCGCCCTATTGTGTATAAAGGGGATTTTGTGGAGGTAGGCCAACCTTTAGCAGACAGTTCATCTACTGATCAAGGGAATTTGGCTTTAGGACAAAACGTTCTCGTAGCTTTCATGAGTTGGGAGGGATACAACTTTGAAGATGCTATCATCATAAGTGAGGCTCTTTCTAAGGAGGATGGATTCACTTCGGTGCATATTGAACGTTATGAAGTAGATGCCCGAGACACTAAGCTCGGTGCTGAAGAAATTACCCGGGATATACCTAACGTTGGTGAAGAAGGCCTCGGAGATCTTGATGAAGATGGAATTATTCGGATAGGAGCTGAGGTAAGCCCTGGGGATATTCTGGTAGGGAAAATAACCCCCAAAGGTGAGACTGAACTGACAGCTGAAGAAAAATTGCTTAGGGCAATTTTCGGTGAAAAAGCTCGAGATGTCAGGGACACGTCTTTGCGCGTTCCCCATGGAGAACGCGGTAAGGTTATAGACGTTCGGGTTTTCAATCAACGAGATGACAAAGAAGAGTTGGCACCTGGGGTCAATGAATTAGTACGAGTGTGGGTAGCACAGACTCGTAAGATTACTGCAGGTGATAAGATGGCAGGTCGCCATGGCAACAAGGGAGTTATCGCAAGGATTCTCCCAGTTGAGGATATGCCGTACCTACCAGATGGAACACCAGTGGATATCATACTGAATCCAATAGGGGTTCCATCTCGTATGAACCTTGGTCAGGTGCTTGAGACACACTT
>Ga0209501_10000263_pt1 | contig 66956 bp, 59 predicted proteins | sample ArcticOcean_MG_C_4_FD_187434 | JGI IMG/M metagenome (GOLD analysis project Ga0209501, IMG submission 187434) | Marine microbial communities from western Arctic Ocean - ArcticOcean_MG_CB4_134 (SPAdes) (version 2) | ecosystem: Environmental > Aquatic > Marine > Oceanic | place: Arctic Ocean...
GTTGAATCCTTCCCTGATATCTTGAAGGGTATTGCCGTCTGGTGAGCAAAACACATAGTCATTGGATTTGAGATTGTCTTCTCTCCATTCTCGCATCCTCTCCAAAGATCGGGCTGCGTAATGCCGACCTATCCTCTCTCGACTTTTTCCGTATTTTCCGACTTTTGTGTTTTTCCCTACCTTCACTCGCACATATCGTTTGCCACTTTCTGTTTTATCGAAACTGACATCCCTCCATTTGATTTCTCGCATTTCTCCGATACGCATCCCAATATTACATGCGAACAGAAACCACTCTCTCAACATGCGTCTATGACGGATTATTCTTGAATCAGTGCCGTGCTTCCCAACCGAAAGCCATTCGTTGGTTCTCAAATATTGGATGATGCGATGATACTGTTCCAAGGTGAATGCTGATCGAGGGTTTCGTTCTACATTTTTTTTGTGAAAGGTGATTGGCATCCCACTATAATACCCGTTCTCTCGGCACCACCTCATAACGGATTTCATCGAATTGATTTCGTGTTGAATGGTTGTTGGGGCCGGGGTCAATTTGATATTTCCGTGATTTGGTTTGTTATTCTTCCAGTATGATCTTCTCCATTTTTCGTAGTCACGAAAATCGGACTCTTTGACCAACGCAAGTTTCTTGGCACCGATGTATGGAACCCAATATTTTTGGCAATGCTTTCGATAATGACGAAGCATGTATATCGAATAACCGTCCCAGTTCTCACCCAATCTCTGTTCATATTCATCAACGAAGGCAGATATCCCCTGTTCAACGGTCTTTCCCCTAACAACCATATCGTTGTCTTGGAGAATTTTGAGTTCTGCAGCCCTCTCCAATGCTCTTGTCGTGGCAATGTCCAGACTCGGTGTTTTCATACTTTCTCGAACATATGGTTGGTTATTTGCCAATTCCGGCCTGTCTAGTTTGAATCGAGCATAGTAGGTAACACCCTGTTTCAGGCTGCGGGTGTAGAGAACCACCTTTTTTTCCTCATCCAATCGTATAAAATCGTTGTTCATCGAAACACCCAATGAGCCGAAAATGAGCAGAATCAGAATATAACCCATTGAAAAATATTGTAAATGGGCAGAAATGAGCAGATTATTTTAAAATTCACTTAACATGATATTATGGTTTTAATTCAAAAGGTTATATGGTTTATGAGTTTCTATAATGGCTGATAAATGGCAATTCTGGATCGACCGGGGCGGCACCTTTACCGATGTGGTAGCCAGGCGCCCGGACGGCACGCTCGCCGTTGAAAAATTATTGTCCGAGAATCCGGGCCAATATGAAGACGCCGCCGTCGAGGGACTGCGCCGTCTGCTCGGACTGGCGGGCGATGATCCGGTGCCCACCGAGGCTGTCGCCGCCGTCAAGATGGGCACCACCGTCGCCACCAACGCGCTTTTGGAGCGGGCCGGCGCGCCGACCTTGCTGGTGACCAATCAGGGCTTTGGCGATGCCTTGGCAATTGGATATCAAAACCGCCCGGACCTGTTCGCCCTTGATATCCAATTGCCGGAACGGCTCTATGGCCGCGTCCTCGAAGTGGCCGGCCGGCTGGACGCCGCCGGCAACCAGATCCAGCCCCTTGATGAGCCCGCCGCCGCCGAGGGACTTGCCGCAGCCCATGGCGCCGGCTTTCGCGCGGTCGCCATCGTGCTGATGCATAGCTACCGGGCGCCGGAGCATGAACGCCGCATCGCCGGCTTGGCCGAGGCGGCAGGCTTTACCCAAATTTCGGTCTCCTCCGAGGTCTCGCCGCTGATGAAGCTGGTGTCCCGGGGCGATACCACGGTGGTCGATGCGTACCTCTCGCCGATCCTCAAATCCTATGTGGACCGGGTCGCCAAAAGCCTTGGGTCCGTCAAGCTGATGTTCATGCAGTCGAGCGGCGGGCTTACCGATGCGCAACTGTTTCGCGGCAAGGACAGCATTCTGTCGGGGCCCGCCGGCGGTGTTGTGGGCGCCGCCGGTACCGCCGCCATGGCCGGCTTCGATAAGATCATCGGCTTCGACATGGGCGGCACCTCCACCGATGTCTCCCACTATGCCGGCGAGTTTGAGCGCGCCTTCGATACAGAAGTGGCCGGCGTGCGCCTGCGCTCGCCGATCATGCACATCCACACGGTGGCCGCCGGCGGCGGCTCGATCCTCCAGTTCGATGGCGCCCGCATGCGCGTTGGGCCGGGCTCTGCCGGCGCCGATCCGGGGCCGGCCTGTTATGGCGGCGGCGGGCCGCTGACCATCACCGACGCCAACGTGATGCTGGGGCGCATCCAGCCCCGCCACTTCCCGCATGTGTTTGGGCCGCGCGCCGACCAGCCAATCGATGCCGATATCAGCGCCGCCAAGTTCGCCGATCTGGCGGGAGAGATCGCGGCGGCCACCGGCACCGAGCAATCCGCCGAAGCCGTCGCCGAGGGCTTCTTTACCATCGCCGTCGAAAACATGGCCGGCGCCATCAAACGCATTTCGGTGCAGCGCGGCTACGACGTCACCGAATACACGCTGGTCTGTTTCGGCGGCGCCGGCGGCCAGCACGCCTGCCGGGTGGCCGATGCGCTGGGTATGGAAAGCATTTTCATCCACCCCCTGGCCGGCGTCTTGTCGGCCTACGGCATGGGCCTCGCCGAAGTGCATGCGCACCGGGAGCGGGCCGTTGAAACCGAGGCGAGCCTGGGCGCCCTTGCCGATCTGGAGCCGGTGTTTGCCGATCTCGAAGGCCAAAGCCGGGTCGAGCTAGCCGAACAAAACATCGCCGCCGATCAAATCCAGGTTCACCGCCGCCTGCATGTCCGCTACGCCGGCACCGATACGGCGCTCCAGGTCCCGTTCGGGCCATTGGACAAAGTGTCCGCTGATTTCGAGGCCGCCCACCGGACCCGTTTCGGCTTCATCGATCCCGGACGCGGGCTGATCCTCGAAGCGGCCTTCGTTGAAGCCGTTGGCGGCGCCGAGCGGGCGGGCGATGGCGCCATGGAATTGGGCCCGGCCTCCGGCGCACCGATCGAAACCGTGACCACCCATATGGCCGGCAGCGCCCACGCGACGCCCATTTACCGGCGCGGCGATCTTGCGCCGGATACGCAAATCCATGGCCCGGCGATCATCATCGACGATACCGGCACCACGGTGATCGAGCCGGAATGGGCGGCACGCATGGGCGGCCCCGGCCATCTTATCCTTTCCCGAACGAGGCCGCGCCCGGCCAAGGCGGCAATCGGCGTGGCCGCCGATCCGGTGATGCTTGAAGTATTCAACAACCTCTTCATGTCCATCGCCGAACAAATGGGCGCGGTGCTTGCCAACACCGCCTCATCGGTGAATATAAAAGAGCGGCTGGATTTCTCCTGCGCCCTTTTTGATGCGGGCGGCGCCCTCATCGCCAATGCGCCGCACCTGCCGGTGCATCTCGGCTCCATGGGCGAAAGTATTGCCACCGTCATCCGCCAGCGCGCGGGCACCATGCAGCCGGGCGAGGTTTACGCCCTCAACGCGCCCTATAACGGCGGCACCCATCTGCCCGACATCACCGTCATCACACCGGTCTTCGATAGGGGTGGCAAGGACATCCTTTTCTTCCTCGGCAGCCGCGGCCACCACGCCGATGTGGGCGGCATCACGCCCGGATCGATCCCGCCATTCAGCCGCGACATCGCCGAAGAAGGCGTGCTGATCGACGACTTCCTTTTGGTCTCGAAGAGCCGATTGCGCGAGGCCGAGCTGCGCCAGTTGCTGGCATCGGGCCCCCATCCGGCGCGCAATCCCGACCAGAACATCGCCGACTTCAAGGCGCAGATCGCCGCCAACGAAAAAGGCGCCGCCGAGCTGGCCCGCATGGCCGAGCACTTCACCCTCAGCGTGGTCGAGGCCTATATGCGCCATGTGCGCGCCAACGCCGCCGAGCAGGTGCGCCGCGTGCTGGACGTCCTGCCGGACGGCGAATATACCGCACCCATGGATAACGGCGCCCAAATCCAGGTGGCCATCCGCGTCGACAAACTTCGCCGCCGCGCGGTCATAGATTTCACCGGCAGCTCGGTCCAGGACGGCGGCAACTTCAACGCGCCGGCCGCCGTCACCCGGGCGGCGGTGCTCTACGTTTTGCGCTGTCTGGTCGCCGACGATATCCCGCTCAACGACGGCTGTTTGGAGCCCATCGAGATTATCGTTCCAAGCGGCACCATCCTCAATCCCAACCCGCCGGCCGCCGTGGTCGCCGGCAATGTGGAAACCTCGCAAACTGTCACCGGCGCACTGATGGCGGCGGCAGGCGCCTTGGCATCGGGACAGGGCACCATGAACAATTTCACCTTCGGCAACACCGAGCACCAATATTACGAAACCGTCTGCGGCGGCGCCGGCGCCGGGCCCGGCTTCGATGGCGCCTCCGCCGTCCATACCCACATGACCAACACCCGCCTGACCGATCCTGAGATCTTGGAATTCCGGCACCCGGTGCGGCTCGAAGAATTCCGTATCCGCACCAATTCGGGCGGCGCCGGCCAGTCCAGAGGCGGCGACGGCACCGTCCGCCGCGTGCGCTTCCTGGAGCCGATGACCGCCGCCATTGTTTCGTCGTCGCGCAAAGTTGCGCCGTTCGGGCTGCAAGGCGGCGATGATGGCCGGTGCGGCCACAACTTTGTCGAGCGCGCCGATGGCACCCGCGAAGCGCTTGCCGGCGCCGATCAGACCGAGATGGCGGCCGGCGATGTGTTCGTTATCGAGACCCCCGGCGGCGGCGGCTTTGGCAAAAAATCTTGAGCAATATCATTCACTTGCCAGCAATTCACCAATACAGTCATCGATCCCGCGCACATCGCCGAAGCTTTGCCAGACGGTGGTCAGCCCGACAATATGATCTTCGTCGTAGCGGGCTGCGGTGGCGTCGGAGACCATGACCACCCGGTAGTCGAGCATCATGGCATCGCGGGCGCTGGTCTCGCAGCAGAAATTGGTTACGGTGCCGGCGATCAGCACGTTTTCGATGCCGCGCGCCCGAAGCTGCTCGTCCAAATCCGACGAGCCCTGAATAAAAGCCGAGAAACGCTTCTTGTTGGCAAAGATATCACCGTCTTCCGTAACCAACGTCGGATAGAGTTTTTGTCCCTCGGCGCCTTCGGTAAGGTTGTCCTTGTGGGCTTTCATTTTCTCCGGCGTGAAGAAATAATCGTGATAGATGGGCCATTTGGAAGGCCCGTCCATTTCATCGGCAAGGGACATGAGCACCCAGGCAACAGCGCCGCCGGCTTCCCGTAGATGGGCGCTGAGTTTATTGATATTGGGGCAGATGGAGCGCGCCGTTTCCACCTCGGCGACAAAAAAGTTCTGCATGTCGATGACCACCAGGGCGGTCTTTTTGGGATCGAACTTATCGAACACATGCAGGCGGCCGCGCTTGGCCATGATGCGCTCGATCACATAGTCCGGTATCTCCACATTATGGGGCATGCGCGACTGCCCTTAATCCGCGGCCTGGATCGAGCGCCAGACCTTTTCGGCGGTCGCCGGCATCTCAACATTGGGCGCGCCGATATGGCTGAGCGCATCGTTGATGGCGTTCATCAGCGACGGCATCGAGCCGACCGTGCCGGCCTCGCCGACGCCTTTGACGCCCAAGGGGTTGCGCGCAGTCGGCACCTCGTTGGCGGCCAGCTCGAAATTGCAGAAATCATCGGCCCTCGGCATGGCGTAATCCATGAACGAGCCGGTCAGCAACTGCCCGGCGGCATCGTAATTCAGATCCTCCATCAAAATCTGGCCGGCGCCCTGGGCGATGCCGCCATGCACCTGGCCTTCGAACAGAAGCGGGTTGAGGACCACGCCGGCATCGTCCACCGCCACATAGCGGGTGATGTCGATCTTGCCCGTATCGGCGTCGATTTCCACCTCGATAAGATGGGCGCCGTTGGGATAGACCGGCCCCTCGCCGATGCCGAACTCGCCATGCTCGTAAAAGCCCGGCTCGATATCGGCCGGCAGCTTGGGCCGCTGGAAGGCGGTCTTGGCAACTTCGGTGATGTCGAGGGACTTGTCGGTGCCGGCGACGGAAAAGGTACCACCTTCATATTCGATATCGCCGGCGGCCGCTTCCATCATATGGGCGGCGATGCGTTTGCCTTTTTCGATGATCTTTTCCGCCGCGATGGCGACTGCGGAACCGGCGAACACGGCGCAGCGGGCGTTGAAGGTGCCGACGCCGGAGGTGACCACGTCCGAATCGCCCATCTTATATGTGATGCCGTCGGCGTCGATGCCCAATTTATCGGCCAAAACCTGCTTGAAGGTGGTCTCGTGGCCTTGGCCGTGATCCATGGCGCCGCAAAGCAGCGTGATGCCGCCCTCGGTATTGAAGCGCACTTCGGCATGTTCGAAATTGACGCTGGCGACGCCGGACACGGTGTTCGACAATCCGACGCCAAGATACTTGCCGCGCTTTGCCGCCGCTTCCCGGCGCGCCTCAAACCCTTTATAGCCGCCGGTTTCCAGGCATTCTTCGAAGTTGCGTACGAAATCGCCGCAGTCGTAAACCTGGCCGAGGCCGGAGCGGTACGGCATGGCGTCGGCGGGAATGGTGTTCTTCAGGCGCAAGTCCGCCGCATCGATGCCCAATTGATCGGCGGCCTGATCGACCATCACCTCGATCACGTGGCAGGGTTCCGGCTTGGCGCCGCCCCGGTACTGGGCATTGGTCATGATGTTGGTCAGCGCGCCGGTGACGCGGGCATGGATGGCCGGCGTTTTATAGACGCCCGCCAATCCGCCGAGCCCCGACACGGCGGCGCCGATATTGCGGTCGGTGGTGAAATAAGCGCCGATGGGAACCTTGGTATGGGTGCGAAGGGCGAGGAACTTATGGTCCGCGTCCAAGGCCAGCTCGGCATCGACCAAGCCGCCGCGCCCATGTTCGTCGGTGAGGATGCTTTCCTGGCGTTCGGCAATCCATTTGACCGGCCGGCCGATCACTTCCGATGCCCACATGGATAGACTGTATTCCGGATAGCAGCCGCCCTTGATGCCGAAGCCGCCGCCCATATTGTCGCAAATGACGCGGATTTTGGTCTGCGGGATTTTGAATATCTGCTGCGCCAGGGTGGCGCGGGTACCGTGCACCGACTGGATGGTGGCGCGCAAGGTATAGCGGTCTTCGTAATCGTCGTAATTGGCGATGCAGCCCCGGGGCTCCATGGCGTTACCGGTTACCCGGTTGACCAATACCCGGTGCGTGACCACATGCGCCGCTTCGGCGAAGGCGGCATCGACCGCGTCCTTGTTGCCGATCTCGTGGCAGTAGGCTTCGTTGCCGGGATTGTCTTCCCAGACGGCGGGCGCGCCATCGGCCAGGGCGTCATCGGCGGTGATGACGGCGGCCAGGGGCACGTAATCGACGGCAATCAGCTCGGCGGCGTCTTTCGCCTGATCAACGCTTTCGGCAACGATGAAGGCCACCGGTTGGCCGGCGAAGCGCACCCGTCCCTGGGCCAGGATCGGCATCGAGCAGACATAGCCGGGCGAGCCGTCGGCCTTCTTGCCGCGCATGGTGGGGAACTGGGCGCCCAACCCACGGGCTTGCAGATCATCACCGGTGAGCACCGCGAGCACGCCGGGGGCGGCTTCGGCGGTGGCTTTATCGATGGATGTGATATCAGCGTGAGCGTGCGGTGAGCGCAATACGAAGGCGCGCGCCTGGCGGGCTTCATTGACATCGTCCGCATAACGGCCGCGTCCCTTGATCAGCCGGTAATCTTCATCGCGCCGGACCGGATCGCCGATACGTACCATATTCATTTTTCTTTACCTCCCATTGACTGACCCGAAATTGCCTTCTTTGGCCCCATTCCGCAAGCGCCAGTTGGACCCGGTGCCGGCCGCTTTTTGCGGCACGGTGATCCCCGCATAAGTTACTTTTGCGTGTAATTTATTTTTAATCTCGTGCGACATCAATTTGCACCCCCCTTACGGTTATGACTGTTTATGACGCTTTATGACGGTTTTGCGGCGAATGGGTTGATATTTACAGGTTACACGGCACAATTCTCCTGCCCGATTGCGCGTTGCAGCGGGCTTAAAACAGGGTGTTTGCGGGATTTAAACGCGGACAAGAGTATAGAACATAATCGGAACAATTGCAAGGAATTTCGGCCGCCCCATTGCTTTGGTGCGCAAATCTAGCTGCGCTTATAGGCGCCGTTGATTTTTACTTCGGCGCCGTCCGGCCCGATGACGATAAAGCTGTCATGGCCGGGAAGGCGGCGCTGGATATCACGAGGCTTCAGGCCCTTGGCCGTATAGGCAGCCCACGCCGCGTCGATATCGTCGACCTTGAAATCGAATTGGAGGGCGCTTAGCGGAGCGGGCATGGCGTCCGATGCGGTCAGTTGGATGCGGGTGTTGTCGCCCAATGCAACGACCGCGAATTTGTCCTGGCGCACATCGGCGGCGCCACCCATGGCCTCGAAAAAATCGATGGCGGCGCCAAGATCGGTAACGGACATTCGCAAATGAGCGAGGGAAATGGCTGCGTCTGGAACCCGGTTCATGATATCTGTCGCCTCTGCTGGTTTGCTTCCGCCGCCGGTAAACAGCGGCGGCAGACTAATTCTAACCGGAATTTCCGTTGTCATGGGAAATCATTGGTAATGCACCGATTAATTGCTCCCGCGCTGGCGCTGCTGGCGGCAACGCTCGGCGGGCCAGTTGCCGCCGATGGCCTGGACCCGGCGTTGCTGAAGCGCGCCTTGGTGCGCGCCGAAGCCCTGCCCCGGCTGCACGCGCTGATCGTCGCCAGGGACGGGCGCGTAGCCGCCGGGCGGGCTTTTCGCGGCCCGGGATTGGACGCGCCGGTCAATATCAAGTCCATATCCAAATCCCTGATCGCGGCGCTGGTCGGCATCGCCATTGATCGCGGCCTCCTGACAGGCGCCGGCCAATTCATATTGCCGCTCCTGAAACGCCCCGGGGCGGCCACTGGCGACGCCCGCTTGAGGACCATCACCATCGATCATTTGCTTTCCATGCGCGCCGGATTGCAGCGCACGTCGGGGCGCAATTATGGCCGCTGGGTGAACAGCCGCGACTGGGTCGGGCATGTGCTGTCGCGCCCCTTCGCCGATGCGCCCGGCGGACACATGCTCTATTCCACCGGCAACAGCCATTTGCTTTCGGCGATCCTGACCAGGGCCGCCGGGCGTTCGACCCATGCTTTGGCTAGGGACTGGCTGGCGAAACCGCTCGGCATCCGCATTCCTCCCTGGCAACGAGACCCGCAAGGCATTTATTTCGGCGGCAACAATATGGCGCTGTCGGCCAACGCCCTGTTGCGCTTTGGCGAGCTGTACCGGGGCGGCGGCATGATCGATGGCCGGCGGATATTGCCGGCAAGCTGGGTGCGCGCATCCTGGACGGGGTACACCCGCTCGCCCTATTCGGGCGATGCCTACGGTTATGGCTGGTTCTTAACGAAATATTGCGGCCAGCGCGTCGCTTACGCGCGCGGCTTCGGCGGGCAATTTGTTTACGTGGCGCCGGGCTTGGCGATGACCATCGTCATCACCTCGGACCGCTCGGCGCGCACCCGCATCGGCGGCTACCGCCAAGCGCTGACATCGCTGGTCGAAGACGCGCTGATCCCCGCAGCCCTGCGCGCCGATGGCCGAGATTGCGCGCCTTAAATTGGCACAGGATTGTTTTGTTACATGCTTTAACAATGCCGATACAGCGCCGTCATTAGCGCGTCATACCGCCATGGCACCCTACCTTAAGTTAATTGGGAGATGGACCATGAAGCGGTATTTGCGACTTTCGATATTTTTGGGCGTTGTGGCAGCGGCGGCGGCCCTGTTCGGCGCCAGATATACAGACTGGGTTTCCACAGCCGCATTGGCCGGCGAGGGCGAGGCCTATCTGGTGGTTCTGGACGCCCCGGACGGCTTTGCCGCGAAGGCCGGCAGGCTGGGTTTCACCAAGATCGAAGCGCTGAATTTTTCAAGCTTGGGCGCCTCGGCGCACCGGGTACGGTGCCCGGCGGGGCCAGGCTGGAGGCCGAGTTGCGTAGACTTCGCCGTGCCTTTCCAGACGCCATCATCGACCAAAACGACGGTTAGCACCGATGGAAAATTATGATTTAACTCAGCTATCGTTTCTGATCGTTGAAGAACACTTGCCGATGAGTTCCATGCTCCGGGGTATTCTCCGCGAATTGGGCGTAACGGAAGTATATGACGCCTCATCGCCCGAAGCCGGGTTCGAGGAATTTAACTTTTCGGTACCGGATGTGGTGCTGATTGACTGGTCGCCCGGATTTGACGGCATTGGCTTGCTGAAGAAAATTCGCGCCGACGAGGCCAGCAAAAGCCCCTATGTGCCGGTTATCATGGTGACCGCTCACGGCGAGGCGGAAAAGGTGTTCGAGGCCCGGGACGCGGGCATGACCGAGTACCTCACCAAACCCATATCGGGCACGCGCTTGTATCAGCGCATTTCGTCGATCGTGAAATCCAATCGCAACTTTGTTCAGGCTTCGAAGTTTTTCGGCCCCGACCGGCGCCGCCGAACCAAGGAATTTGATGGCGGCTGCCGGCGCGGCGAGAGGCCGGTGCTCAGCGCCGTTGCAACCTAGAGGGAGTGAGGCCATGCTGACGCGTATCACCCTGACGCTGCTTTTGATCCTGATGTTGGCGGTCGCCATATTGCTATTCCCGGACGCGGCGATGCTGCCAATGATCGGCACGGCGGCCGCGGTTCTATTGTTTGCGCCGATCTGGTTTGTCGGCAATCAGGCGGCCCGGCAATCCTTCCAGGGCGCGCAAAATCCGGCGCGTCTCGACCGGGAAGCGAAACAGCTTATCGACGTTATCATGAACTCTTCCAACGCCGTCGGCTTCCACGAGATCGGCGGCAAAACCCAGGACACGATCGTCGCGAATATGCGCGATCTCAAGGCCGGCAAGATCAAGAACGCACACCGGGCGGTGAAGTCACTAGGCGCGGTTCCGGTTTCCAAGTTTAACGCGACGCGCAATCCGGCCCGGCTAAGCGCCACCTTGGCCAAATACTATCTGCTGGCCGACGACAAGACCGACGACGGCGAGCGGCTGCGCATGCGCATCAACAACTTCATCGCCGGCATCAGCGACGCCAGCTTGTAGCGGAATTTCCCGCGCGGGCGTTGCTCTCAGGCGATGCGGCTGGTTATTGATCAGACGAATACAAATCCAGCGAACTATTGATCGATAAACCACTAGGTGTTATAGATATTACGATAACACTACGTGGCTTATTTTGGGTGGTTTATTGGCCGGGTACCTTACCAAGAGTTTTGCCCGTTGGGCGCGGCGCGTGGGGATTAAGGATCAATCCCTATGTCAGGCCATCGGTAAAGCGGTACGGGCCACGGCCCTTCGGAAATTGAGGTGCGAAAATGGGTGACAGCAAAAAAAGCCGAATTTTGGATAACGTGCACGATACCGCCAGGGATTTGCACGAAGCCGGGGCCATGGATGAAATGACCATGCGTGAATTCGACGCCATGTGCCTGCCCCAGATCAAACGCTACACGGCAGCGGAAATAAAGCGAATCAGGTTGGGCGCCCGGGTCAGCCAACCTGTCTTCGCCGCCTACCTGAACGTTACCAAGTCCACCGTCGCGCAATGGGAGCAGGGCGAAAAGAAGCCTCGAGGTTCATCGCTGAAACTCTTGGAGCTGGTCGCACGAAAAGGATTGCAGACGCTCGGCTGAGCCGGGCCGGGTGCTGATAATCCAGCAATGCCGGGATCACATCTCCATTTCATCCAGCAGGTTATCGACGATGGCGTGGAAATGATCCCAGGGCGCTTCCCGGTGGCAGGAGTTGCGCACGATCAATGACGAACCGGCGTAGAACTTCTCGTACAGCTGGTGGCGGCCGGCGAACTCGGAGCCGGTCAGATCCCAACCCAGCTTGTAGAGCTTCATGCGCCGCCGCGCATCCATGGTCGGCGTCGCCCACCATTCATCGAAGCGGGCGCTAAGCTCGGCATCGTCGAAAATATCGGTGCTGGCCGGCATCTGCAGCGGCGCCGCGCCCATCAAATCGCGGACGATATCGACGATCTCGGTGTGGTGTTCCTGGCACCAGTTGAGGGTCGCATACATGATGCGCCGGTTGTGGGTGGCGTAGCGCACCGGCCCCTCGGGCCAGGCTTCCCATGCTTCGTTCTGGCCGGCGACCAGACCGCCGACGGTCGCCTCCAACGCCGCCAAGCGGCCGAGGGTGTCGCGCACCGCCGGTATCTGATCGATGCCGTTGGCGAGGCAGGCGCGGCTGGCGAGACCGACCATCAGCCCCATCTTCGCCCAAAAGCGCACATTCGATTGATGATTGGCGTAGCAGTTGGCCGGCGTGTCGATATAGATCTGCCGCGACTGGGCGCCGTCATTGTGCAGGAACACCCGCTCCCAGGGGATTTTCACGTCCTCGCAAACCAGCATGCAATCGCCCTCGTCGAAACGGTGGCTTAAGGGGTAATTGGCCGGACGGGCGGCGTGCATGGCGTAAGGCTGGCGCGCCCATAAAGACAGCCCCGGCAAATTGAGCGGCATGGCGGCGGTGATGCTTTCGGCTTTGCGGCTCTCATCGATGGGCGACAGGTTGCCGATCCAAATCTCGTCGGCAAAGACGGCGCCGGTGGCCAGCATCTTCATGCCCGACACAACGACGCCATTATCGTCTTCGCGGATCACGCGCAGCGCCGGCTGCTCCAACCCAGCGTCGCCGGTGGCAACCTCCTGGCCCCTGATGCCGGACGGCGCGGTGACCGCGAAGGACAGGAACAAATCTTCATGGCGGGCAAATTCGTAATAGCGGAGCAGATTGTCGCCGAACCCCTTGCCGGTTTTTTCCAGAACGGCCGGGTTCATGGCGAGGCCGGTCACCAGCCCGGCGACGTGATCGGGCGAGCGGCCGATAAGCCCATAGGTGGCGTCCGCCAAAGCCTTGGCTGACACCGTCCGGCGCGCCAATTCACCCCGGGTCTTGCAGCGCAGCCAATAGACGGAGAACGCCTCGCCATCTTCTTCGAAGGCGTAAATATCGCGCTTGGCCGGATCGGCTTTTTGGTCGTACAGCGCCGCCACGGTCTGGGCGGCGGCCTCGAACGCCGGGTGCTTGGTGACATCGTCGATGCGCTCCTTGCCGATCAGCACGCGGCGCCCGTCGCGCATCTTTTCCAGTTTCTCCGCACCCGAAATCAGCATCGCAATTACCCCCAGATATATTTGATATTTGTCTTAGGCGCTCAGCCGGGCTCGGCGGCGAATTCCGATCCGGTGAGGCAGAAGCGGCCGAGCTTGTCCTGCCACAATTCACCGCTTTCGTGGAGCTGGCCCAAGGCCCGGGACAGGGCCGGAACGCCGGCATCGGCAAACATCTCCGACAGATCGAAGAAATATTGCGGCGTCTCTTTGATGGCCTCACGGATCTCGGCGGCCAGCGCCGTCACCTCGTTATTACCGACCAACGGCGCCGGCTCTTTCGCCGGGCCATCGCCTAACGCATCGGTGAGTTTTACCTCTTCGGCGTAGGCGTAATAAATCCGCTCGAACCGTTCGCGCGGCACGTCGTCCGGAATAGTGGCGTCGATGCCCATCTTGGCGGTGGTCGGAATGCGCCCCGGCGTCGGAACCAGGCTCGGATCCAGCGGCTTCGAGCGGGCGCCGGACACAATGATCACATCCTTGTCCGCCTGCACCCGGGTGGCCACCGCCCATTCCACGTCCATGTGATCGAAGACGTCGATATCGTCATCGACCACGGTCACGTGCTTCATATCAGCCACCGACAGCATGGCCATGATGGCGTTCTTGCCGTCGCCGGGCAGCGGCTTGATGGCGGCCACCGTGTGCCAATGGCAGCAACCGCCGGGCGTCACGTTGATGGCGGTCACCTGCACGCCGGCCTCGTGCAGGACGCGGCGGATTGCGGATTCGTAAATCGGCCCGCTCGGCCAGATATTCTCCCACGGCATGTGCAGCGCGTAATAGATCGCACCCGCGCGGCAGCGGATGGATTTGATGCGCACATGCGGGTTCCAGTGCAGCCCGCCCATGAGCCGCGTAAATTCGCCGAAGCGGCCTTCCGGCTTGGTCCAGCCGGTGGGCAGAATTTCCGCCTCCAGCACAATCTCGGAATCGGCGATGAACGGGATATCGACGGTTTTGCAAGGCGCCAATTGCACCGGTGCGCCGCGCATACCGCCGGCCAGGGCCATTTCATCGACGCCGGCGGCGGCCTTGAAGGTGGCGGCGATCAATTCTGCCGGATGGGTGCCGATATTGATGGAGATCGGCAATGGCTCGTTCCGGGCCAGGGCCTTTTCGGCGAATTTGCGTAAGTTATTGGGGGTGACGATATCGATGCCGGTGGTGTTCCGGTCCTTCACCAATAGCCGGTAGACGCCGGCGTTGTAGCCGAACTCTTCGTCATGTGCGATGATTACCCCGGCGGTAATCATCGGGCCGCCGTCCAGGGTGCCGAAGATGGGCACCGGCAGGGCGAACAGATCCACATCATCGCCTTCCATGATCACGTCGTGGAGGCCGTCGGCGGCGATGGTTTCGGGCGGGATGGGGTTTGCCAGGCCGCGCCGTAACTGCGCCTCGATCTCGGCAAAATCGCAGCCCATGGCGATACCCAGGCGCATCCGGGAGTTCATTACCCCCGATATCACCGGCATGTCGTAGCCGAGCACATTGGTGAACAGGAGCGCGGTTTCCGACTGGTCCACCAGGGTGGCGATATGGCGGATATCGGTGGCTTTGGTGATGCGCCGCAATTCACCGGCGGCTTCCAGGTCGGGAACGATATCGCGCAAACCGCCCAGGTTCCGGCGCGAAATTCCGGCCTTTGCGCCCGCAGCGCTGTTGCCGCTTGCTTCGTCCATGACCGTCTCCTTAATTTGCTTGTAAAGCCAATATCCAGGCTTCAGGGTTGCGCCAAGGATAGCGAAACCCCGGCCTCATACCAAGCAAATCGGCGCCCATGGAAAATCTCGGCAATCTCTTTAAAGCGCATGTGGCGAGCGGGCGCATCGCGGCTATCGATCTTTTGGATGCCGATAACCCCCGCCAAGTCACCTACGCCGATTTGGATGCCAGTTGCGATGCCGTGGCGCGCGGGCTTAAGCTGCGCGGCTTGGGCTCCGGCGACCGCATCGCCATCTTGGCCCAAAACCGGCTGGCGTTTATGGAAGTGCTGTTCGGCGCCTTGCGCTTGGGCTGTGTTCCGGTGCCGGTCAATATCAAGCTGCCCGCCGACACGGTGGAATTCATCCTCCGCGACGCCGGCGTCAAACATATGTTCTACGATGCAAGCTGGGAGGCCAGGGTGTGCGAGGAGATACCCGGCACCGACTTCGATGCAGACTATTCCCAATTCCTGGACCCGGGCGATTTCGAAGCGGTAGCGGTCACCGCAAACCAAGTATCCATGCAGCTCTATACCGCCGGCACCACCGGCCGCCCCAAGGGCGTGCTTTTAACCCATTCGGGCCAGGGCTGGGCGTCCAGGGCATTGGTCGAAGCGCGGCGGCTTACCTTTGATGACCGCATCCTGATTTCGGCGCCGTTTTTCCATAAAAATGCGCTGGTGGCGATCAAGACGGCGATGCTGCCGGGCGCCTCGCTGGTGATCATGCCGCGCTTCCAGGCACGGGGCGCCATCCATGCGGTGGCGAGCCAGAAATGCACCATGGTCACCGGCGTTCCGACCATGATGTATATGATGCTGGCCGAGCGCGATCTGATCGAGGCCGCCGATTTCTCAGCTGTGCGCACCGTCTCCATGGGCTCGGCGCCGGCGTCCGATGTGCTGCTCGGCGATATTTCGGCGGTCTTCAAGAACGCCGCCATCCAGCTCAACTACGGCACCACCGAGGGCGGCCCGATCATGCTCGGCTGGTTCCACCCCGATGGGTTGGAGCGCCCGGTAGGCGCCGTTGGCTATCCGATCCCGGGCTGCGAATACCGGTTCGAGGGCGGGCCCAACGACAAACAGGGCGAGCTGGTGCTGCGCAATCCGGGCGTCGCCTCGGGCTTTTACAATTACCCGGAAGAGACCGCGCGCTGCTTCAAGGATGGCTGGAATTATTCCGGCGACATCATGCGCCAGGACGAAGACGGCTGGTTTTACTTTGTCGGCAGGGTCGATGACATGTTCGTCTGCGGCGGCGAGAACATCTTTCCGGGCCAGGTGGAATCCCTGCTGGAGAAATTCGCCGCCATATCCCAGGCCGTGGTGCTGCCCTTTTCCCACGAAACCAAGGGCGAGGTGCCATACGCTTTCGTCGTCGCCGAAAAAGGCACAGCGCTGGCCGAGGACGACGTCAAAGCCTACGCCCTTGAAAACGGTCCCGCCTATGCGCATCCAAGGCGGGTCTTCGTGATGCCCGAAATTCCGTTGACCGGAACCAACAAAACCGACCGGGAGGCGTTGCGCGCCCTGGCCGGGGAGAAAATATAATGGCCGAGAATAAAATGAGCTTGGAAGAACTGCAGGAACGCATTGCCGAGGCACCCTTCCATCAATGGCTTGGGCTTCGGGTGACCGAAGTGACCGAGGACGGCATCCAAATCACCGTCCCCTGGCGTAGCGAATTCGTGGTCAACGAAAAGGCTGGCTATGCCCATGGCGGCATCCTCGCCACCCTGATTGACACGGCGTCCGATTATGCGCTGGCGGCAAAGATCGGCGGGCCGGTGCCGACCGTCGATCTGCGCGTCGATTACCACCGGGCCGCCCTGGAAGGCGAAATCACGGTTAAAGCCAGAGTGATCAAATTGGGCCGCACCTTTTCCACCGCCGAAGCCTCGGTCTTCGATGCCGATGGCCGATTGCTGGCCAGCGGGCGCGGCGTCTTCCACATGCCCGCCGGCTAAGGGCGCAAAGATTTAAGGAGAGACCATGAAAGCCGTCGTCCTTTATGAGCATGGCCAGATGGACAAGCTCATTTACGAAGAAAACTATCCCGACCCGGAATGCGGGCCATCGGATGTGGTTGTCCGGGTCAAAGCCACCTCGCTCAACTACCACGATCTGTTTACCCGCAACGGCATGCCCGGTGTGACCCTGGAACTGCCCAGGATTTGCGGCCTCGACGTGGCCGGCGAGATCGCCGAGACCGGCAAGCACGTCAAGAATTTCAAAATTGGCGACGCGGTTCTCATCGATCCCCGCAACCGGGTGGAGGGCGGCCTGGTGGGCGAGACCATCGATGGCGGGCTGGCCGAATTTTGCCGCGCGCCGGAGCATCAGTTAATCGCAATCCCGGACGGCGTCTCCTACGCCGATGCCGCCAGTCTGCCGGTCGCCTACGGAACTGCGCACCGCATGATGGTGACCCGCGGCCAGGTGGGCGCCGATGACAAGGTGCTGATCATGGGCGCCTCGGGCGGCGTCGGCACCGGCGCCGTGCTGCTCGCCAAAATCCTGGGCGCCGAGGTGGTGGCTCTTTCGTCGTCGGAAGTGAAGATGCAGGCGCTGACTGATATGGGCGCCGATCACGTGATCAACTATCTGGAAACCGACTGGGTCAAGGAAATCTGGAAGCTTTATACCAAGCCGCACCGGCGCGAATATGCAGGCGGCGTCACCGTGGTGGTCAATTTCACCGGCGGCGATACCTGGGTGCAGGGCATGCGTTGCCTCCGCCGCGGCGGGCGCATGCTCACCTGCGGCGCCACCGACAGCTTCGATCCGAAAACCGATTTGCGCTATGTGTGGAGCTTCGAATTTGATATTCGCGGCTCCAACAGTTGGGAGCCGGAAGATTTGACCGCGCTTTTGGGCATGATACAGGCCGGCGACATGAAAGTGCCCATCGCCGGCACCTATCCGCTAACCGAAGCCACCGAGGCCTTGCGCCTGATCGAGGACCGCGAGGTGATCGGCAAAGTCATCGTCGAGCCCTAGGGTGATGTGGCCATCACCCTAGATTCTAATTTTGGGCGGCCTGATTCACGCAAATTTCGCATCTGCGAATTTTACGATCAGGACACCGGAGTGCTCGAATGATGGCAGAATCAGACCCACGCCTGCCCGGCCCCGGCGAAATATTTCTGGACCATGTGGGCTGGTACGTGCCCGACCTGGACGAAGTTGGGCGGGTATTTGGCGGGCTTGGTTTTCCGCTGACGCCCATAGCGCTGCACGGCGACAAGGACCCGGATACGGGCGCGGTGATCCCGCAAGGCTCTTCCAACCGGCTGGCCATGCTGGAGCACGGCTACCTGGAATTCCTCACCGATGTAAGCGGCACCGACACCCCCGTCGCCCGCCACATGCGGGATCGCATGGGCCAATATATCGGCGTCCACCTGACCGCTTTTTCGGTCGCCGACGCAGGCGCTGAGGCGGCGCGGCTGCAAACCACCGGCATCACCTTGCAGCCCACCGTGAATTTGCGGCGCAGCGTTGAGGCCGCCGATGGATCTGAGGCGGAGGCCGGGTTCACGGTGATCCGCGCCGCATTCGATCAGTTCCCGGAAGGCCGCATCCAGACCCTCACCCACCTGACGCCGGCCCATGTCTGGCAGGACCGTTTCATCGCAAAGGACAACGCCATCATCGGCCTCGCGGAATTGGTCTATTCGGTGCCGGACCCGGAGGCCAGCGCCGCACGGCTGGCCGCTTTCACTGGGCGGACGCCAAGCGCCACGGAGGGCGGCATGGAAATAATCCTGGACCGGGGCAAATTGCGCTTCGTCCGCGCCGATAGTTTCGGAACGGCGGTCGGCCTGGTTTCCCGCGACCTGGTACAAACCTGGCAGTATTTTCGAAGCCGGGGAATTCCGTTGGCGGAGGCAGGCAACGGGCGGCTGGTGGTCGACGCGGGCCAAGCCCTCGGCGCGGCTTTGGAGATCACGCCGGCTGGCGCGGGTTTCGATTGAGTTGGCAGCCAAAAGCGGACGTTCGCCGATTTAGAAAACACTAGTTCTCCGGCACGCCGGCGCGGCGCAGGCCTTCGAGGACGTGGTCGAACTTTTGGATATGGGAATAGCGCTTGTGCATCTTGGCGATGGTACCGCGCCGGCCCTTGTCGATGCGGACGAAATCGGCCCACACGGACCGGGCTTCTTCCTTTCGCCCCAGCCAGCCGAGGGCGGATGCCAGAATCCAGTATTGCGGCGGGAACTTGGGGCTCAAGGTGATGCCCTCCTTCGCAATGGCAACGGCCTTTTTATAGTTTTCTAGCCCGAGATAGGATCGGCCGAGGTAGAAATTCCTGGCCGCTTTCCGCCGCGCCCTTGGATTTAGCTGAACGGCCTTCTCTATCAAAGGCAGGGCTTCGGCAAATCTTCCGGTTTGATTGAGTATGGCGCCTAAACAAATGTAAGCGAGGTCATTGTTGGGGTTAAGCTCGATGGCGGTCTTGCAGGCGGAATTGGCTTTGTCCAATTGATTGTTGACGCGGTAGGCCGTGCCCAACTGGTGAAAAGCTCCGGAACTCTTGGGGTCGAGCGCGACGGCACGCCGGGCGGCTTCGAGTTGAAGCCTTAGAGCTTCTCCCTGTGTCTTGGTGATGCCGTAGCGCGACATCGCGGCGGCCATATATACTTGTGCCATGCCGGTCCAAGCCAGCGCCGAGTCGGGATTCAGTTGCAGTGCCTTTTCGAGGTGGCGTTTCGCCTCAAGCGTCGTTTCCTTTGACGCTGGTTTAGTCCAAATCTCCGCCGAACCACGTAGCGCGTAGTCCCGGGCTTCAAGGTTTGCCGGCGGTCCCGCCTGAAGCCGGCGGCTCTCGGCCGCCAAAAGTTCAAACTTAAGGACGGCGGCGATCCGTCCGGTCACGTCGTTCTGGAGGGAGAATACATCCCTGACTTTGCGGTCGAAGCGATCGGACCAGATGTGCGCGCCGGTCTCGCCATCGATCAACTGGGCATTGACCCGCACCTGATCACCGGCGCGGCGCACGCTACCCTCCAGCACGTAACGGACGTTCAAGTCCTTGGCCACGTCGCGCGCCTTCACTGCCATACCCTTGTAGGTGAACGACGTGCCCCTTGCGATGACGAACATGCCCCTGATGCGCGACAGATCTGTAATCAAATCCTCAGTGATGCCGTCGGCGAAATAGCCCTGGGATTTGTCGCCGGAAAGGTTGTCGAAGGGCAGCACGACAATGGACAGCGGCGGGGCGGCGGATTTCGGCGGCGCGCCTTCCGGCAGTCCGGCGCGGCGGAGGGCGTCGGCGAGCCGATCGTTAACCCCGGGCTGTTTCGTGGCGTTGTTCCGGACCGCCGCTTTCACGGTATATTTTGGCGATCTGCTGAGCATCCACTTGATCGTGGTCCGCGCCGCGTCTTCCTTGCCGGCGAGCATTTCCGCCGCCGCGCGTACCGACTCCCGGCCAACGCCTGAGCGGCGATGGAGGACTTCCCGGCGCTCGAAATGGGCCACCGATTTGGCGTATTGACCGGCGATGAAATAGGTCGCCCCGGCGAACGAATGCACCGTGGGGTTCAGCGGGGCCATACGAATGGCCCGTTCCGTCGGTGCCAAGCCCTCTTCGGCCCGGCCGGCGAGGGCTAGGTAATAGCCGTAAAAGAAACGAACCCTGGCGGCACCGGGCTCGATGCGCACGGCGTTTTCCAGTTCCACGACCGCCTTTTCAATCTGGCCCCTGGCTCTCAGAATTTGCGCCAAGGCGACATAGGGATGCGCAAAGGCATCGTCGAGGGAGATTGCTTTGCGGGCCATGCGCGTTGCGATCTCCAAATCTTCGGCGGGCGACTTGCTGGCCTGGGTCAACACGCGAAGCGCATGCACCTGCGCCAATCCGGCATAGGGCCGGGCGTAGTTCGCATCGAGGGCGATAGCCTTCTCTAATAACGCCTGGGCGGCGGCCAGTCTTTTCCGCGTCGGCGGAGCAGTGGTGAATATCCCGCGCACGGTCAATTCATGGGCTTCCGGCTTGGGCGTGTATTTGCGCCGGGTGCGTTCGCGCTCCTCGGACGTCAGCTTGATCGCGAGGTTGGAAACGATCTTCCCCGCCACATCATCCTGGATGGCAAACACGTCCTTGAGGTCCCGGTCATAGCGTTCCGCCCACACATGGTTGCCGTTCGAGGCATCGATCAACTGGGCCGTGATGCGCACTTTGCCTGCTGCCTTCCTCACACTGCCCTCGACCACATAGCGGACCCCCAACTCGCGGGCGATCTTGCGGACATCTTCCGATTTACCCTTGTAGCGGTTGACCGAGGTGCGGGCGATGACGAACAGGCCGGAGACCTTGGAAAGATCGGTGATGATGTCCTCGGTGATGCCGTCAGAAAAATACTCCTGCGCCTTGTCGCCAGACATGTTGGCGAAGGGGAGGACGGCTATGGATGGCTTGTCGGGGAGTTTGAGGGCTGGAGTTCTAGGGTAGCCGGCTTTCGTTAGACCCTCTTCTAGATGCGCCCGGACGCCATCTGGCATGGATGCCAGATGCCTGTCTGTCGCTATCGCATAGTTCGGGCTCAGCGCCATGAATTGTTCACGCGCGGTCCGTGCCTCGTTCATCCGGCCAAGCTGGGCAAGAGCAGCGGCGTGTAAGGCCATTGGAGCGACGGGACTGCGTGACTTCATCCGGCGTGCACTTGCGAACGCCTGCGCAGACTTTTCATACTGACGCGCAGCGTAGTAGTTGCGTCCCCCGATCATATGCCTGGCAAAGCGCCCATGGGGGTCAAGCCTGAACGACTTGTCCATAATGCGCGCTCCGTCCTCGGATTGGCCCGCCAATACCAGAGTGTTGGCGTAATTCATCAACACATTCGCGTCGCCAGGACTGAAAGCGGCAGCCTTTTCCGCCGCCGCCATGGCCTCGCGATACTGGCGAAGAAGTGCGTGGACATTTCCCAAGTAACTTTGAGACAGGCTGTCGCGGGGATCCAGGGCGACGGCATGTTTGGTCAATTCGAGAGCATGCTTCAATGTGTCCTTGGCATTCTTGCCCCATCGGTTCACGGCGTTGTGGCGGCGCGAAAAGCCGAGCATGGCATAGGCGCGGCCGTAGCTAGGGTCCTTGGCAACGGCCTGCTCGAACAATCGGATAGCTCGCTGATTGGTTTGCGGAGTAAGTTGGTTGTAGGTGGCCCATCCCTGCAGAAAAAGGGCGTAGGCTTCCGGGCTGCTCGTATGTTTGCGTGAGCTTTTTTTAAACTCGGCGACTGCCACTTTACTCACCAATCTGCTCACGATCTCGCCCGTGATTTCGTCTTGTAGGGCGAAGATGTCCTTCATCTGGCGGTCGTACTTGTCCGCCCAGATGTGCTTGCCGTTTATGGCGTCGATCAACTGTGCGGTGACCCGAAGCGAATTGCCCGCACGCCGGATCGAGCCTTCCAGCACATAACGGACGCCCAAATCCTCGGCCACTTCGCGCACGTCCACCGATTTGCCCTTGAACTTGTTGGTGGAATTGCGGGCGATGACGAAGATGTTCTCGAAACTGGCGAGGTTCGAAATGATCTCCTCGGTTAATCCGTCGGCGAAGTATCCCTGGTCCTTGTTTTCAGAGAAATCGTTGAACGGCAAAACGGCGATGGACGGTATTTGCGGCAGCGGATGCGCCATCTTCGCCACCGATGCCGGTTCCACCCGCTGCACCCACGGCTCCCAAATGAACAATCCGCCGGCAATGGCGATGACCACTACAATAGATGCAGCAATGGCCATGCTGGATTTGGCAGTGGGTTTGGGCGGTGCGGTAACAGACGCCGTCTTGGTCTCACCCATGTTGATTTTAAAGGCGCGCACCGGCCGGGCAATATTCTTGACTGTCTGCTCCCCCATGTCGGTGAAAGCGAGGTCCAGTTTGTTGTGGACCTGATCATGTACTGAGCCGGAAATACAGATGCCACCGGGATCGGCCAGTCCTTCCAGACGCGCCGCGATATTTACGCCGTCGCCGTGGATGTCGTCGCCGTCGTCGGTGATGTCGCCCAGATTGATACCCATGCGGAAGTCGAGGGCGCTTTCGGCCAGCGCTGCCTGCATGGCGACCGCGCAGCGCACCGCATCTTCAACAGTGGCGAATTCTGCAAGGAAGCCATCACCGGTGCGTTTGACCACACGGCCCTTGTTTGCTTCCAAGGTGGGATCGACCGCGTCGCGTCTTGCGGCTTGCCACGCGGCAACCGTACCGGCCTCGTCCTCGTGCATGAGGCGAGAGTAATCGACCACGTCGGCGGCCAATATCGCTGCCAGGCGGCGGGTGTTGCCCTCGTCAGCCATGAGCCTCCTCCGGCGAAGATACTACCTCAAACGCGCGTTGATTGTAATATTATCCCGGCAGCTAACGCATATTTGCGCTAGGCGCCAGAAACCTATTCGGCGGCCTGTTTCAGCTCTTCGGCCAGCATCTGGTGCAGGGCCTGGCGGGAATAGGCGACCGCCTTGTCGTGCTGGCGGATAATCAAGGGCCGGTCGGGGATTTTGGTGGCAATTTCCTGCTGCGCCTCGATATAGACTTTGTCCTCCAGAAACGCCTCCAGAATATCGCTGAAGAAGCCCTTGCCGGCGTCTGAATCCACCGGAATTCCCTGGACGGAGACGGAGAAGAAATAATGGAAGCTGCTGTCGGTTTCCGGCGTCGCGTGATGCAGGAGCCGCAGCGACAGCCCGCCTTCCTGATCCCGGTTTTCGCGCGCCCCGGTGCCTGCATCCAGCCCGCCGCCCCATTGGCGCACGGACGCCGGCGCCACATATTCAAAGTCGGACCAGCGGTCCAAATTGCCCTTGAAGCCGGCCGCCTTGACGAAGGACGGCGGCGGCGGCGAGTCCATCATCCAGCGGATGAAGTGGGCGCCCCGTTCGGTGCGCGTGGTCTCCAACTCGGCGTCGTTGTGGGCGTTGGGATCGCCGCCGATGGTCGAGCCGTGCACATAACCCAGATGGGTCAAGTCCATCAGATTGTCGATCATGAACATGTAATTGGCGGCGAATTCGTAGCGGCCATAATGGGTCGGCCAGTCGTCCAGATTATGATAGGGGAAATCGACGATCAGGCTTGCGTCAGCGCGCTCCTGATCGCCCATCCATATCCACAGCATGTTCTGGCGTTCGACAATTTCGAAGGCGCGCACTTTGAACACGTCCGGATTGGTGGCCTCGCCGGGATTGTCGACGCATTTGCCGGCGGCGTCGAAGACCAGCCCGTGATAGCCGCAGCGGATGCCGGCATCGCAAGTTTGGCCGAGACTGAGCGGCACCGCCCGGTGGCAGCAGCGGTCTTCGAGGGCGGCCGCCTTGCCATTTCCATCGCGAAACAACACCACGTCTTCGCCGAGCAGGCGCCGGGCGACGATACCGGCGTCAATCTCGTGCGCCCAGGCGGCGATGTACCAGGCGTTTTGAACCAACGGTTCCATTGCATAGTCTGTCATGGCGGGCCTCTTGATGGTTGGCTTAGGCAGGCAAAGCTTAGCGCCGCCCTATTTGCCGGTCAAGGAAGGCGGGCTTTGCAATTTTGCGTAGCCTCTGCCAGGATCACCGGCAACCACGGTTAAACCAAAAAGGAATTTAAGCATGGCAGACAACCTGAGAGCCGTATGCGTGCTGGGCCGGGCCATGAACCTCCATAACATCGCCGAGCCCGGTCCGGACCCGGTATTGGACCGCCCGGCGGTTCAGGTTGCCTTGGCTTTGTTCAGCGCTTTAAGCTTTTTCGCCCTCTTCGCTGTTTGATCCGCAACCGCCCGGAACCGACCCTTGCGGGGTGACGCGTCATGATGGATTTGGGCAGCAGCTACCGGCTGTCGCTGGAACGTAGTCCCGGCGCCACTGCGTTGGTCGATGGGACGGTGCGCCTGACTTATGGGGACTGGTTCGGCAAAATCCGCCGTCTCTGTGGCGGACTCGAACGGTTGGGGCTCCAAAAAGGTGACCGGCTGGCCACCCTCATGCAGAACCGCTGGGAAATGGCGAGCTTGCACTGGGCCTGCCAGTTTCTGGGGCTGATCATCACGCCGCTCAACTGGCGGATGAAGGCTGGCGAGTTGGATTATTGTTTGGCCGATGCGGCGGCGGCAGCGCTGGTGTTTCAAGACGTTGCCATCGATGCCGTCGCCAATTCTGCTGCGGCCGCAACCATATTACGCATCGGGTTGGAGCCAGGCGAAAACGCACCCGCCACGTTCGATGACTTGTTGCAAGACAATGAATTCGATGGTGAGCCGCGCGCTCTGCCCGATGATATTTCGGTGATCCTTTATACGTCGGGTACCACCGGCAAACCCAAGGGGGTTCCCCGCTCACACGCCGCCGAGCGGGCCGCCGCGCTGGCCCATGTGGCGCAACATCGCGGCATCGTCGGCGAGGTGATGCTGGGCGCCATGCCGTTTTACCATACCATGGGGGTGCGCTCGATCCTCGCCATGCAGCTCTTGGACGGCAACCTCATCTGCCAGAGGAAGTTCGATGCGCGCGAAACGCTGCAAATGATCGGTGCGGAAAAGATCACCTCGGTGTTTTTGGTTCCGACCCTGTTCCACGATTTGCTGGCCGAGCCCGCCTTCGATCAGTTTGATACGTCGTCCGCCGTCCATCTCGGTTTTGCCGGGGCGCCCATGCCGGACGGCCTGATGCTTCAAATCTGGGAGAAGATGAAGCCCGATCAACTGGTCAACCATTACGGATCGTCTGAAATCTACACCTTCACCATCGAGCCAAACGCCGCCCATAAGCCGGGCTCGGCCGGCAAAGCCGGCCTCAATCAGCGCATCCGCGTCGTCAAGCTTGGCAGCGATGATCCAGACAACGTCACCGCACCAGGCGAAGAAGGGCAGATCATCGCCGACACCGCCAACGAAGAAGCGTTTACCGGATATTGGCGGCGCCCGGACGCCGACGCCATATCTTTTCACGGCGGCTGGTATTTTACCGGCGACACCGGTCTCAAAGATGATGACGGCGATCTGTTCGTTACCGGGCGCGTCGATGACATGATGATCAGCGGCGGCGAAAATATTACGCCGGTGGAGATCGAGAGGGTCATCTCCTTGCATCCATGCGTGGGCGAAGTGGCGGTGGCGGGCATTTCAGACGAGCGTTGGGGGCAGAAAGTTACGGCGTTCATTGTCCGCGCCGGCGCGGTTAGCCCGGAAGAACTCGACCTCCATTGCAAACAATCCGAGCTGGCCGATTTCAAGCGCCCGCGCGACTATGTTTTTTTGAAAGAGATTCCGAAATCCCCGGTGGGCAAGATTTTGCGGCGCCTGCTTGTGTCCGGCGAGTTCGAGAGAATATAGAAATGCGGCTGGAGAATATCGTCGCTTCCCACGCGCAAAGCAAACCCGGCAAGACGGCAATCATATGCGATTCCCATTCCATCTCCTTTCGCGAGTTGCATGCATCCATCGGGGGATGCGCGTCCGCCCTGGCAGGGCGCGGCGTCGGTGCCGGTGATATCGTTGTCTTCTATCTGCCGAGCAGTATCGCGTTCGTCCAAATGCTGTATGCGGTCTACACCTTGGGCGCGGTTGCGGTTCCGGTAACGACGCGATTGTCAGAAAAGGAACTGGCCTATATTTGCGCAGACAGCGGCCCCAAAATGTTGGTGTTCGATGCCGCCGAGACCGGTAAAATCCGGGGGCTTTTGGACAGCCTCTCCGGTTTGGTGCTGATATCGGTCGGCGGCGACGTACCGGGCGCCGAAAATTTTTCCGAACTTCTGAACACGCCGGCCGGGCCATTGCCCGAATTATCTCAACGCAACGATGATTGCATGATCATGTATACGTCCGGAACAACCGGCAATCCGAAAGGGGCGATCGTCACCCATGCCAATATTATCATTCAGCATTGCTATTTGAATGCCGTCGAATGGGGCGTCAGCGGCGATGACCGGTACCTGGTGGTAACGCCCCTGACCCACCGCACCGGGTTCGCCCGGCTTTCCAACTCCCTGACCCTCGGCGGGACCATCGTGGTCCTCGCAAAGTTCGATGCGGGCGCGGTGATTGACGCTATCGAGAAGGAGAAGATCACCGTCTTTGGCGCGGTGTCCACCATATGCCGGCTCATTCTGCCCCATATCGAGGAAAATCCCTCGCGCTGCGCATCGCTCAGGCGCATCACCGCCACCGGCGAGGCCTTCCCGGTGGGATTGAAGAAAAGGCTGATCGCGGCCTTGCCGGAGCTTCAGCTGATTACCTTTTTCGCCCAGACCGAAGCCGGCGGCCTGACCACTTTGAGCCACGAGGAGCAGTTCACCCATCCCGAAAGCGTCGGCAGGCCGTCGCCCGGCGTCGAGGTTAAAATCGTCGATGATGATGACCGGCAAGTTGCAACCGGCGTGGTCGGGGAATTGTGCGTCCGGGTCGGCGAGCCGGGCCGCTATATCGTGATGCGTGGCTATTATAACCGTGCCCGAGAGACCGCCGAAGCGTTCAAGGGCGGCTGGCTGCACACCGGCGATCTCGGTTACTTGGATGAAGACGGCTATCTATATATTGCCGACCGCAAAAAGGATATGATCATAAGCGGCGGTTTCAATATATTTTCCAAGGAAGTGGAGCAGGTGATCATTGCCATGCCGGCGGTCGCCGACGCGGCTGTCGTCGGCGTTGCCGATGAAAAATATGGCGAAGCCGTCGCCGCCTTCGTGGTAGCGGAAAAATCGGGCGCGCCGGGCGCCGATGAAATCATCGCCCATTGTAAAGATTGGATTGCCAGCTACAAAAAGCCCAAATACGTTTTTTTTGTTGATGATCTGCCGAGGAATTCCCTGGGCAAGGTACTCAAGGGGAATTTGCGCGAACAAGCGGCCAGAATGATCGCCCCCCAAGGGACGGAAAACTCAACAGATTAGAATTTTTAAAATCCGTGGAGTAAGGTAATGACCGAAGACTATGCCAAGCAGCGCGCCGAACTTTTAGAAGACCTCGACGGCCTCCGCATCGAGGTGGACAAGGAAAAACGGATCGGCTGGCTCTACTTGGACCGGGAACCGCTGAACATTGTGGCTTATGGCGCGCGGGGCCAAATCCGCGCCATTATCGAGGCCTTCGATGACGATAAAGACGTGGGCGTCATCGTTATTCGCGGAACCGGCGGCGTCTATACATCCGGCGGCGATGTGCGCGGCTTTTTCGATGTGCCCAGAAACGGCATGTCGCACCTCGCCTGGGACATTTCCGCGCCGGCGCGCGCCTCGAAACCGGTAATCTGCGCGCTCGAAAAATATGCCTTTGGCGTCGGCTTCGAATTGGCCCTGGCTTGCGATTTCCGCCTGGCCACCAAAGACACGCTGGTCGGCCTGCCGGAGGTCAGCATCGGCCAGATGCCTGGCAGCGGCGGCGCCATCAGGCTGACCAGCCTCATCGGCCTCGCCCGCGCCAAGAAGATGATCTTCCTCGGCGAACGGGTGCCGGCGGAAACGGCGCTGGATTGGGGAATCCTGGCGGATGTGGCCGAAGACCAGGCGGCGCTCGATGCAATGATCGACAAATACGCCGCCCGCTTGGGTGCCCTCTCGCCCCTGGCCCTGGCGACGGTCAAGGGGGTGATGAATACGGCCTTCGATTCGACCCTGGATTTCGGCATGAACCTGGAAGGCCAGGCCTACGAAAAGCTCCGGGACAGTTACGACTACACGGAAGGCGCCAATGCATTTTTCGAAAAACGGAAGGCTGTTTATAAAGGGGAATAGGTCCGGCGAGGCTCCTCAATAGCGCACTTCGAAACTGATCTGTAGCCCTTTGGCGGGCACGGTGAACGCCGCTTCTTCAAAATCGGGTGCTCCGAAAAAGACCGGGGCGTCGCGGGAAAAGCCGTAGCCTTCCTTCGGCAGGCCAAAGAAATAGGTGTCCATTTCTTTGTTGGCGTTTTCGTCGTGATGCATGGCGACCGCATAGCGGCCCGGCTCTAAGCCCCGGAAGATCACCGTCTGGGCGACGACGCGGGCGGCCACGTCCTTCGCCGCATATTGCTCGCCTTCGGGAAATTCGCCCGGCTTGTCGAAGATGGCGAGACGCAGCAGGCCATCGGCGCTCCTGATCCCGGATATCGTGATCGCCAGATCGGCCGCCGCTACCGGGCCAGCCGCCAGGATCAGGAATAATGCATAAATGATTGGGCGCCCAAACATGAGCGGACCATGGCGCAAATATCTTAACGAAACGGGAATGAGAATCGCAGCAACTAGCCGCCGGCGCCGCTGCGCATTTCGGCGGCCTTGACCATGGCTTCGGCGGCGCCTTGTTCGGTCTCGGCGGCGCCGCGATTGTCGTCATCGGCGGCACTGAGCGCTTCGTTGGCGGCGGCCAGGCGTTCGCGGGCATCCTCAGGCGTCACATCGCTCATCGGGCGGACGCCGGTGGCCAGCACCGTGCAACGCTCTTCGGTTGCCTCGGCAAAGCCGCCTTCGACGAACAGGCTTTGGCTGATAGCGCCGCCATCGTGAATATCGATCAGGCCCGGACGCAAGGTGGTCAGGAACGGCGTATGGCCGGGCAGCACGCCGAAATCACCCTCGGCGCCGGGCACCACGACCATGTCGGCGTCTTCCGAAAACACCAGCTGGGCCGGGGTTACCAGCTCGAAATTCACCTTGGCGGCGTTTGCATCGGCCATTATTCCGCGTTCCTCTAAGCCGCTTCGGCGGCCATTTTCTGGGCTTTTTCGACGACTTCCTCGATGGTGCCGACCATATAGAAGGCGCCTTCGGGAAGATGATCATATTCGCCGGCGCAGATCGCCTTGAAGCCCTTGATGGTGTCTTCCAGATTGACGAAGACGCCGGGCGTGCCGGTGAACACTTCGGCCACGTGGAACGGCTGGCTCAGGAAGCGCTGGATTTTGCGGGCCCGCGAAACGGTCAATTTGTCCTCTTCCGACAATTCGTCCATGCCCAGAATGGCGATGATGTCCTGCAGGGATTTGTAGGTCTGCAAGATGCGCTGCACTTCGCGGGCGATGTTGTAATGCTCGTCGCCGACCACTTTCGGATCCAGAACCCGCGACGTGGAATCGAGCGGATCCACCGCCGGATAAATGCCCAGCTCGGCGATTTGGCGGCTCAGCACCGTGGTCGCGTCCAAATGCGCGAACGAGGCCGCCGGCGCCGGATCGGTCAGATCATCGGCGGGCACATAAATCGCCTGCACCGAGGTGATCGAGCCTTTGTTGGTGGAGGTGATGCGTTCCTGCAAGGTGCCCATGTCGGTCGCCAATGTGGGCTGATAGCCCACCGCCGAGGGGATGCGGCCCAGCAACGCCGACACTTCGGAGCCGGCCTGCGTAAAGCGGAAAATATTATCGACGAAGAACAACACGTCCTGGCCTTCCTCGTCGCGGAAATATTCGGCCAATGTGAGGCCCGACAATCCAACCCGGGCGCGGGCGCCGGGCGGCTCGTTCATCTGGCCATAAACCAGCGCCGCCTTGGAGCCGGGGCCATCGGTCACGATGACGCCACTATCGATCATTTCGTGGTACAGATCGTTGCCTTCGCGGGTCCGCTCGCCGACCCCGGCGAACACCGAATAGCCGCCATGACCCTTGGCGATATTGTTGATCAGCTCCATGATGATGACCGTCTTGCCGACGCCGGCGCCGCCGAACAGGCCGATCTTGCCGCCCTTGGCGTAAGGCTCGATCAGATCGACCACCTTAATGCCGGTAATTAGAATTTCGGTTTCCGTGGATTGATCGGCAAATGACGGGGCCGAGCGGTGGATCGATGCCTTGGTTTTGGTCACGATGGGTCCGCGCTCGTCCACCGGCTCGCCGATGACGTTCAAGATACGGCCCAAAGTTTCGGGACCAACGGGCATTTCGATGGGGCCGCCGGTATCGACAACCTTCTTGCCGCGCATCAGGCCGTCGGTGGTGTCCATGGCAATGGTGCGCACCTGGCTTTCGCCCAGATGCTGCGCCACTTCGAGGACCAGCCGCTTGCCCTGGTGGTCAATCTCGAGGGCGTTGAGAATCTCCGGCAGATCGCCTTCGAATTTCACATCGACAACGGCGCCCATAATCTGGGTTATCGCGCCAACGTTGTTTTTCGCCATTTCGGTCTACTCCTTATAGCTCGCCGCCGGTTGCGCCCGGACGGCGACATAAATCCATGTTCTACAGCGCCTCGGCCCCGGAGATAATTTCAATCAGCTCGCTGGTAATCCGCGCCTGGCGGGTGCGGTTAAAGGTCATGGTCAGATCGTCGATCATATCGCCGGCATTGCGGGTGGCGTTGTCCATGGCGGACATGCGGGCGCCGTGCTCGGACGCGCTGCTTTCCAAAAGCGCGCGGAAAATCTGAACGTCCAGATTGGCGGGCAGCAGGTTGTTCAAGATATCGGCCTCCGACGGCTCGTATTCGTAAGAACCCCCGGGCCCGGCTTGCGTCTCTTCTTCTTCCGCCGCCTCGATTTCGTCCAGCTGCACAGGAATCAGTTGTTGGGTTGTCACGATCTGGGTCATGGCCGAAACGAAGCGGTTGAAGATCACCGTGCAGACATCAAACTCGCCGGCGTCCAAGAGCCGGCGCACTTCGGCGGCGACCATCTGCGCTTCATCCAACTGCACCACGGGGCGACCGATATCGGTGAACGTTTCGACCATTTTGTCGCCATGCTCGCGGCGCAAAATATCGCGCGCCTTGCGCCCGACGCAAAGCAATTTGACCGTCTTGCCGTCGTCTTCCAAGGCTTCGATGCGGCGGCGGGTTGCGCGGATAATGGAGGCGTTGAAGCCGCCGCAAAGACCCCGGTCGGAAGTTACCGGGATCAACAGATGGACTTCCGCCTTGCCGGTTCCGGCCAACAGCGCCGGCGCGCCATCGGTACTGGCGCCCGATATGATAGACCCGATCATGCGCGTCATGCGCTCCGCATAGGGGCGCGCCGCTTCGGCCGCCTCCTGCGCCCGGCGCAGACGGCTGGCGGCCACCATTTTCATGGCCGAGGTGATCTTTTGCGTGGATTTCACGCTGGCGATCCGGGTTTTTAGTTCTTTAAGGCCGGCCATTGCTGGTCGTTCCCATCCTATTGGTTAGGGGTGCGGTTTCGGCAACAGCGCCGGTTATTCAAACGCCGAGGCGAAATCGCCGATGAAGGTATTCAGCTTTTCACCCGTTGCGTCGGAAATTTCCTGTTCGGTGCGAATGGCGATCAGGATATCCTGACCCTTTTCGCGGATCGCACCCATCAGCGCGGCTTCGAAGCGGACAATATCGTTGACCGGGATTTCATCGACGAAGCCGTTGACGCCGGAATAGATGGCGACCACCTGTTCTTCCATGGCGTAGGGCGAAAACTGGCCTTGTTTCAACAATTCGGTCAGCCGCGCGCCGCGCGCCAGCAAGCGCTGGGTGGCGGCGTCGAGATCGGAGGCAAACTGGGAGAAGGCTTCCATTTCCCGATATTGAGCCAGCTCCAGCTTGATCGATCCGGCCACCTGTTTCATGGCTTTGACCTGGGCCGCCGAGCCGACGCGGGACACCGACAGACCCACATTCACGGCCGGGCGAATGCCCTTATAGAACAGATCGGTTTCCAGGAATATCTGGCCGTCGGTGATGGAAATAACGTTGGTGGGGATATAGGCGGAAACATCGTTGGCCTGGGTTTCGATCACCGGCAACGCGGTTAGCGAGCCACCGCCGTGCTCGTCGTTCATTTTGGCGGCCCGTTCCAGCAACCTGGAATGCAGATAAAACACATCGCCCGGATAGGCTTCGCGGCCCGGCGGGCGGCGCAGCAACAGCGACATCTGCCGGTAGGCGATCGCCTGCTTGGTCAGATCGTCGTAGAAAATCACCGCGTGTTGCGAGCTGTCGCGGAAAAATTCGCCCATGGCGCAGCCCGTATAGGGCGCCAGGAACAAGAGCGGCGCCGGCTCCGACGCGGTCGCCGCGACGACGATGGAATATTCCATGGCGCCATGCTCTTCCAGCAATTTGACGAACTGGGCCACCGACGAGCGTTTCTGGCCGACGGAGACATAGATGCAAAAGAGCTTTTCGGAATCGTCCGCCGCCGCATCGTTGATCTTTTTCTGATTGATGATGGTATCGATGATGATCGCCGTCTTGCCGGTCTGGCGGTCGCCGATGATCAATTCCCGCTGGCCGCGGCCCACCGGGATCAGCGTATCGATGGCCTTGATGCCGGTCTGCATCGGCTCGTGCACCGATTTCCGGGGGATGATGCCGGGCGCTTTCACTTCAATCAGCGAGCGCTGCTTGGCGTTGAGGGGGCCCTTGCCGTCGATCGGCTCGCCCAGTCCATCGACGACGCGGCCCAATAATTCCTTGCCCACCGGCACATCAACGATATCACCGGTACGCTTGACCGTATCGCCTTCGCGGATGGTGCGGTCATCGCCGAAAATAACGATGCCCACATTGTCCTCTTCCAGGTTCAGGGTCATGCCCCGGATGCCGCCCGGAAATTCAACCATTTCGCCAGCCTGCACCTGGTCCAGCCCATGCACCCGGGCGATGCCGTCACCGACGGTGAGCACCTGTCCAACCTCGGCGACGTCTGCCTCGGTTCCGAAATTTTCGATTTGATCTTTAAGAATTGCGGAGATTTCAGCCGCGCGGATTTCCATTATCCTGACCCTCTCATGGCGATACCCATTTGATTAAGCTTGGTGCGAAGGGACGAATCGACCAGGCGCGATCCGACGCGGACGACAAGGCCGCCCAGCATGTCCGGATCGACAGAAGCCTTGATCGTGACACTGCCCCCCAATGTGTCGGTGAGCGCCGCCAGGATATCGCCCTGCTGGCGCTCCGAAAGCGGCGCGGCGCTGGCCACCTCGGCGGTAACTTCGCCGCGGCGCCCGGCGAGAATGGCCAGATAGCTTTCGATGATTTCGGTCAGCGCAAACAGGCGCCGGTTGGCGGCCACCACGCCGGCGAACTTGCGGGTTAGCGGCGACGCTTCGGCGGCGGCCAAAATGGCGTCCATGGCGGCGCCCTGCTCGGCCCGCGAAATTACCGGCGAGCGAACCATGCGGGTTAAATCCGCCGAGCCGTCAATCATTGCCGCCAAGGCGCGAAGATCCGCCGCCACCTGATCGAGCGCATTTTCGGAACTGGCTAGATCGAACAATGCGGTTGCATACCGCCCGGCGAGACCAGTGGCGCCTGTCGCTTCGGTTGCCACTACGCGTTTCCTCGTCTGATCGGTCCGTGGCAATCTCGCGGCATGCGGAACCTTTGGATTGATTTAAATTCTGCCCCTTCCGGAGCAAGCCCGGCCAAAGCGACCGTTGTCTAGCATACTGCTTCTAGCCATGCAAGAGGGCCGGGCGGAGGCTTAAATATTGTTATTTTTCAATATGTTACAAAGGTTTTTTTTACAGAAAACTGTACGGATCGACGTCCGTCTGAACCCGCACTTTTTTCGGCAGGGACGTATTTCTAAGCCAGCTTCTGATCCGCTCCTGAATATTGACCGAGCGCCCCGCTTTGACCAGAAAGCGGCGGCGGTGGCGGCCGCGCAGCACCGCCATGGGCGCCGGGGCGGGGCCGAGAATTTGGACCTCCGCCGAGCGCGGCGCCGAACGGCCAAGGGCAGCCGCCGCCGCATCGACCAGACGCTCCTCGGTGCCCGATACAATAATGCCCACCAGACGGCCGAACGGCGGCATGCCGGCGCCTTGCCGGTCGCGCGCCTCGGCCTCCAAAAAGCCGGCGCCGTCGCCTTTGCTCAGCGCCTGGATGACGGGATGCTCGGGCATATAGGTTTGCATCAGCACCCGGCCCGGACGCTCCGCCCGCCCGGCGCGCCCGGCCACCTGGTACAAAAGCTGGAAGGTGCGCTCGGCGGCGCGGAGATCGCCGCCGGCCAGACCTAAGTCCGCATCGATGACGCCAACCAGGGTCAAATGCGGAAAATGATAGCCCTTGGCGACGATCTGCGTGCCGATGATCAAATCCACCTCGCGCTCTTCGATGCGGCGCACCAGTTCGGCGGCGCGCGCCGGGGTGTTGATGATATCGCTGACCGCCAGGGTGGCGGCGATTTCGGGGAACCGTTCGGCAACCTCTTCGGCCAGACGCTCGACACCGGGCCCGCAGGCGGTGAACTGGTCCTCGGCATCGCATTCGGAACAGCGATCGGGCAGGCGCATCGCATAGCCGCAGTGATGGCATTGCAGCCGTCCCAATAGGCGATGCTCCACCAGCCAGGCGCTGCATTGGGGGCATTGCAGCCGGTGGCCGCATTTGCGGCAGAGGGTCAGCGGCGCATAGCCGCGCCGGTTCAAAAACAGCAACACCTGCTCGCCGGCCGCGAAGGTCTTTTGGATGGCCTCCACCAGGGACGGCGACAGCCAATGGCCCCGGTCGGGCTTGTCGATGCGCATATCGACGATGCCGATATCGGGCAGCGAAGCGCCGCCGTGTCGCACCGCCAACGAATGGCGGGAATAGCGCCCGGAGCGTACGTTCTGGTCGGTTTCCAGGGACGGCGTGGCGGTCACCAGGATGGCTGGAATGTCCCCCAATTGGGCGCGCACCACGGCCATGTCGCGGGCATTATAGATGACGCCTTCGTCCTGTTTGAAGGATTGGTCATGTTCTTCATCGACGGCGATCACCGCCAAATCGGCAAACGGCAAAAACAATGACGAGCGGGCGCCGACCACCACCCGCGCCTGGCCATCGGCCACGGCGCGCCAGGTTTGGCGCCGTTGCGCAGCAGTCAGGTCCGAATGCCAGACCGCCGGCGCGGCCCCGAAGCGGGCCCGGAAGCGCTGCAGCCATTGCGCCGAAAGCGCGATCTCGGGCAGCATCACCAGCGCCTGTTTGCCGTGCTCCAAGGCGCCTGCGACGGCTTCCAGATAAACTTCGGTCTTGCCCGAGCCGGGCACCCCTTCGATCACGGTGACCGAGAAGCCGCCGCTTTTCACATCTTTGCAAAGGGCGTCCGCCGCCGTTTGCTGATCGGGCGAAAGGGTTGGCCCCGGCGCCGCCCAATCGGGAACCTGGAAGGCCGGCGCTGGCGGCAGATCGGCGCGCGCCAGGACGCCGGCGCCGGCGAGCCCCTTGATCACGCCGGCGCCGGCGCCGGCTTCCGAGACGATATCAGCGCCGGTGCGCGCCGGGCCTTCGCCAAGGACGGCCAGCACTCGGGCGCGCGCCTTGGTCATTTTGAATGGCGGCGGATCGGGCGCCAGAATATAAGCGCGCACCGGTTTTTCCGGCTGCAATGCCGCCGGCACGCTCATCGCCATTTTGAGGACCGACCCCCAGGACGACATGTTGTAGGCCGCCACCCATTCAACGAAGCGCCGCGACACATCGGGCAAGGGCGGCGCCGGCAACCGTTCCAGCACCGATTTCAATTTGCCCGCGGGCACGGCATCGGGTTCCCGGTCCCAGACCACGCCGGTAACGGTGCGCGGGCCGAGCGGCACGGCGACGAAATCACCGGGCGCCAGACCCAAGCCCGCCGGCACCCCGTAGGTATAACCGCGCCCCAGCGGCAGCGGCAAAAGCACGGTCACGCGGCCGCCGGTTGGGTCCTGCTCAGGTATAGTTTTCGCTTGTCTGGAATCGGGTCGGGGCATGGGATACACTCTAGCCATATGCGATGGGGAAACAAATCCCCGCCATCGGCAGATGGCCAAAATAATGAGTCTGGAGAATTCTAAATGAAGTTTTTTATCGACACCGCCGACATCGATGATATTCGCGAATTGGCGGCCACCGGCATGGTCGACGGCGTCACCACCAATCCGTCCCTGGTGGCCAAAACCGGGCGCCCATTTGCCGACACCATCGCCGAGATTTGCGCCATCGTGCCGGGCCCGATCAGCGCCGAGGTAACCGCCATCGACGCCGATGGCATGATCGAGGAAGGGCGTAAATTGGCGGCTATCGCAGGCAACGTGGCGGTCAAGGTGCCGCTCACCGTGGACGGCCTCCGCGCCTGCAAAACGCTGTCGGACGCGGGCACCATGGTCAACGTGACCTTATGTTTCTCTGCTGCCCAGGCCATATTGGCGGCCAAGGCGGGGGCCACGTTTGTGTCGCCCTTCGTTGGCCGGCTCGACGATACCGGCACCGACGGCATGGGGCTGATCTCCGACATTGTCGAGATTTACGCCAACTATCCGGATTTCGAGACCGAAGTCCTGGTCGCTTCCATCCGCCATCCCATACATGTGGTCGAGGCGGCGCGCCTCGGCGCCGAAGTGGTCACCATCCCGCCCAAAATCCTCGGCCAGCTTTACAATCACCCGCTGACCGACAAGGGCCTCGCCGCCTTCCTCGCCGATTGGGAAAAAACCGGGCAAACGATTCTTTAACCCTGTTGGGTTAATTCCGTTGCATGATCAAGCGAATCGCCCGAATGATTGGGCGGGCAACTTGGGAAAGGCGGAATATCATGACGGCAAGCGGCGACGACCTGGAATTCAGGGACACTGAGCCCGATTTGGCGGTGCAACCGGATGCCGATGCGGTCGCCGGCTATCTCGCCGCCCACCCCGATTTCCTGACCGACCGGCCCGAGCTGTTGCAGGACTTAACGCCGCCGGCCCGATGGGACGGCGAAGAGGTGGTCGATCTGCAAAGCGTCATGCTCGAACGGCTGCGCGAAGAATCCCAGGATTTGCGCGATGCCGCGAACCTGTTGATCTCGACCACCCGCGCCAACATCCTTATTCAGACGCGCACCCATGCGGGCGTCATGGCGCTTTTGGCCGCCGACGGACTGGACCGCATCCTGCACGTGATCCATTTCGATCTGCCCTTATTGCTGGATGTGGACACGGTGTCGCTGTGCCTGGAAACCGGCGAGACCGGCTCAGGTGCGCTCGGCTCGGGCGATATCCGCTGGCTGGCAACCGGCTCGGTGGACGCGCTGCTCGGCGGCGCCGACAAGGCCTATGCCTTGCTCGAAGAGGCCAGCGACGATGGCGCCGTGTTCGGCGAAACCGCCGGTCTGGTGCGCTCGGCCGCCTATGTGCGCATCAATGCGGGCGACAATCTGCCGGTCGGCATCCTGGCCCTCGGCGCCCGCGAGCGCGGCTCATTCCATCCCGGCCAAGGCTCCGATATGGTCAATTTCCTGGCCCGGGTTGCCGAGTTATCCTTGCGCCGCTGGCTTCCGAAAGGCTGAGGCGGGCGCGCCCGTCCGCCCAAATGTCCGCCCAAATGGCCGCCCAAATCGATTACACCGCCGAGCCCGCCCTTTTGGCCGCCATCGGAGACTGGTGGCGTTGGATGGAGGTGGAGCGCAACTGCTCCGCCCACACCCTGGACGGCTATGGCCGCGATCTGGCCGCCTTCTGCGCATTTCTCGGCGAACATCTGGGCCATACGCCGGGCATCGAAGATTTCGCCAGCCTCGCGCTTGCCGATTTCAGAGGCTATCTGGCGCAGCGTACGAGGCAAGGGGTGTCGCGCCCATCGACGGCCAGGGCATTATCGGCTCTGCGCAATTTTTTCCGCTTTTTGGAGCGCCGGGGCCTGGCCAGCAACGCCGCCATCCGGGCGGTCAAAACGCCGAAACTGCCCGCCAGCCTGCCCAAGCCTTTGTCCGAAGCCGAGGCGCTGGAAGCCTTGGAAGCGGTTTTTGAGACCCACGAAGAGCCTTGGCTGGCGGCCCGCGACCGGGCCTTGTTCACCCTCCTCTATGGCTGCGGCTTGCGCATCTCCGAAGCGCTCGGCCTCAACGTGGGCGATGCGCCGGCGCTGGATGGCGAAGGCAGCGGCGCGCTGGTAATCACCGGCAAGGGCAACAAGGAACGGCTGGTGCCGGTCTTGCCGGTCATTGCCGAGCGCATTGAATTCTACCTGCAACGATGCCCGCACCGGCTGGGACCCAAGGACCCATTATTCGTCGGCGCCCGGGGCGGACGGCTCAATGCGGGTGTCGTGCAGCGCCAGATGCGCCGGGTCCGGGCCATGCTGAACCTGCCCGATACGGCGACGCCGCACAGCCTCCGCCACAGTTTCGCAACGCACCTGTTGGCCGGCGGCGGCGATTTGCGCACCATCCAGGAGCTTTTGGGTCACGCGTCTTTATCCTCCACCCAGCGCTATACGGAAGTGGACTCGGCGCGGCTGACAGAGGTTTACCGGGACGCTCATCCGAGAGCGCGGGAATAGGCCATGAAAATCCTCCGCTTCATTCATGAGGGAACACAGAGCTATGGCGTTGTTGCGCTGGATGGCGTTGTCGATGCGGGCGCGCGGCTTAGGCCCAAATATAGTGACGTGGCCGATGTTCTGGCCGCCGGGGCGCTTCGCGAATTGGAAGCGCTTTCGGTTGCGGACGCTGATTTCGGCCTCGGTGACATCCGCTATCTGGCGCCCGTCAAAGGGGCCAATTCGGTGTTGGCGGTGGGCCGCAATTACGGCTCCGCCTATGCCGACATGGGCACCGATTTTCCCGGCCACCCGAGCATCTTCATGCGCCGCCACGGCTCCCACGCCGGGCATCTGGAGCCGCTGATCCGGCCCAAGGCTTCGGCTTTTTTCGATGGCGAGGCGGAGCTGGCGGTCATCATCGGGAAGGCTGGGCGCCACATTCCCGAAGACGCCGCCATGGACCATATCGCCTTTTATTCGATCCTTAACGACGGCACCCTCACCGATTGGGCCGATCACACCAGCCGCAACGTGTCGCCGGGCAAAAATTTCGATGCCTCAGGCGCCTTCGGGCCGTGGATGGTGAGCGCCGACGAGATTGCCGAGCCGCAAAACCTCACCATCCTGCACCGTATCAATGGCGAGGAGATTCAGAACGGCAACACCGGTGACATGATTTTTTCGATCCCCAAAATCATCGCCTATGTCTCCACCTTTACCGCGCTGGAGCCGGGCGATGTGATCACCACCGGCTCGCCCGGCGGCATCCGCCCGCGCCGGGAAGCGGGCATTTATTTGGCGCCCGGCGACCAGGTTGAAATGGAAATTCCGGGCATCGGCGTGCTCGCCAATCCGGTGGTGGACGAGGCTTAAGGCCTTTTCTGTTGCCGCAAAATACAAATGGGGCTAGCATTGTCCTAACAAAGGAATGAGCCCATGAAAAAAGCCACCTTGTTCAATCTTGGCGGCGCCATCGTCGGCATCGGCGCGGCGGTCATGCTGTTGCAGGACAACGCGCCGTTCCAGGACACAAAGTTCGACAGCGAAGCCCACGGCGCCTATGTGAATTGTTTGGCGGCGGGCTATGAAAAGGGCGGCGCCAAGGAATGGCGGCTGCTTATGAAGGCCTATCGCGGTTGCAAGGCAACCGAAGCCGCCTACCGGTCCGATTTGACGGCGCGCGGCGTGGTCAAGAAGGGCAAGATGCTGGATCACATGCAGCAGATCAACGAAGCCGCCATCGCCCGCCATCTGGGTCTGCGCCCCGATGACACCAAGGGCTGGGGCTGCCTGAAGCCGAAGAAACAGCCCGAGCAACTGGTTTCTTAGGCAATTTAAGTTTCGCGTATCCAATCCATCGCTTCGCCCGCCTGACCGGCGGCGAATTTGCGCACGTCCGCGGACGTGATCTTATCGGTAATCTTGGCGGCCAGGTCTTCCCAGGCCGCATCGCCGATCAGCGCGATCTTGGATACATCGTTCCAATGCTTGATGCCGAAGGCCACATCATCCCAGGCGGCGCGCCAGTCCCAGCCGTCGAACTCGGTTAAATCGGCATACAGGCGCAGGCGCCCATGCTCGGCGATAACCGCTTCCAGGCGCGGCATCATGTCACGATAATCTTCGTCGGTAAGTTTGCCGGCTGCCTTGAGGCAGACCAGATCGCCCGCGCTTTCGGGCATGAGGATGAGCATATGGGGAACCTTATATCAGTTACATATGTAGGGCGCGCCCGGCGACCGCCAGGGCGGCTTCCTTGACCACTTCGGATAGTCCCGGATGGCCATGGCAGGTGCGCGCGATATCTTCCGCCGAGCCGCCGAATTCCATGGCGACCACGCATTCCTGGATCAAATCGCCGGCCGCCGCGCCGACGATGTGAACGCCCAGCACCTCGTCGGTTTCCTTGTCGGCGAGGATTTTAACGAACCCTTCGGTGGCGTCCATGGCGCGGGCGCGGGCGTTGGCCATGAACGGAAACTTGCCGGTATGATAGGCAACGCCGGCCTCTTTCAACTGCTCTTCGGTCTTGCCGAGACCGGCGACTTCAGGCGACGTATAGACAATGCCCGGGATCGCATCATAATTGACGTGACCGGCCTGGCCGGCCAGCAATTCGGCGATCTTGACGCCCTCTTCCTCGGCCTTGTGGGCCAGCATCAGCCCGCCGACCACATCGCCGATGGCATAAATTCCGGCGGCCTTGGTCTGCAAATTGCCGTCAACGGGAATGAAGCCGCGCTCCAACTCGATGCCCACGGTCTCGAGCCCAAGCCCGTCCGTATAGGGCCGCCGGCCAATGGCCACCAGCACCACGTCGGCCTTGATCTCTTCCGCCGCGCCGCCGTCCACCGGCTCGACGTTCAAGGTAACGCCGGATTTGGCGGTTTTGGCGCCGGTTACCTTGGCATTCAATTTGAATATCATGCCCTGGCCTTCGAGGATTTTCTGCATGGTCTTGCAGACCTCGCCGTCCATGCCGGGCAGGATGGCGCCCAAAAACTCGACCACCGTCACCTCGGTGCCAAGGCGGCGCCAGACCGATCCCATCTCCAAGCCGATGACGCCGGCGCCGACGACGACCATCTTCTTCGGAACCTTCGATAATTCCAGCGCGCCGGTGGACGAGACGATCTGCTTTTCATCAATATCAACGCCGCCCAAGGGCGCCACGTCGGAGCCGGTGGCGATGATGATGTTTTTGGTGGTGAGGGTCTCGGCTTTGCCTTTATCGGGGGTCACCGTGACCGAGCCCGGCCCGGCGATGGCGCCGGAGCCCACCAGACGCGTGATCTTGTTCTTTTTCATCAGGTAATCGACGCCCTTGACCGTATCGCCGACGACGCCGTCTTTGTGCGCCATCATGGTTTTGAGATCGAGCTCGACCTTGCCCGCCTTGATGCCGTAGGCGGCAAAAGCATGACCGGCCTCTTCGAACAAATGCGAGGAATGCAGCAACGCTTTCGAGGGAATGCAGCCCACATTGAGGCAGGTGCCGCCAAGGGTTGCCCGCTTTTCAACGAGGGCGACGGTCATCCCCAATTGGGCGGCGCGGATGGCGGCCACATAGCCCCCCGGTCCGCCGCCGATCACGGTAACGTCGAAATTATTGTCGGCCATGAACTTGTCCTTCTTGTTCGCAAATATGGATGGCGCCCTACATGTCGAGCATGATGCGCTGCGGATCTTCGATGCATTCCTTGATGCGCACCAGGAAACTGACCGCTTCGCGGCCATCGACGATGCGGTGATCGTAGGACAGCGCCAGATACATGATCGGGCGGATGGCGATCTCGCCGTTCACCACCATCGCCCGCTCGACAATATTGTGCATGCCGAGGATGCCCGATTGGGGCGCGTTGAGGATCGGCGTCGACAGCATCGAGCCATAGATGCCGCCATTGGTAATGGTGAAGGTGCCGCCGGTCATCTCGTCGATGGTCAGCTTGCCGTCGCGGGCGCGGCCGCCGAAATCGCGAATGGTTTTCTCCACATCGGCAAAGCTCATCTGATCGGCATCGCGCAGCACCGGGACCACAAGCCCTTGCGGCGTGCCGACGGCGACGCCCACATCGTAGTGGTTCTTGTAGACGATGTCGGTGCCGTCGATTTCCGCATTGACGGCGGGGAAATCTTTCAGCGCCACGATCGAGGCCTTGACGAAATAGCTCATGAAACCAAGCCGCACGCCGTGGGTTTTTTCAAACCGGTCCCGGTAGGCGGCGCGGGTTTCCATGACGGCGCCCATGTCCACCTCGTTGAAGGTGGTCAGCATGGCCGCCGAGTTCTGCGCTTCTTTCAGGCGCCCGGCGATCACTGTGCGAAGGCGGGACATCTTTACCCGTTCCTCGCGCGGCCCGGCGGGGCGCGACGGTATCTGCGTTTGCGCCCCTTCCGGCGCGGCGGCGGGAACAGACGCGGGCGCGGGCATAGGCGCAGCGGGCGCAGCGGGCGCAGCGGGTGGGTTTTTGAGATAGGCAAGCACGTCGCCCTTGGTAACGCGGCCATCCTTGCCGGTGCCGGGGATGGCGGCGGCGTCGAGACTGTTTTCTTCGATCAATTTGCGCACCGCCGGCGATATGGCGGGCGCCGGGCCGGCGGATGCCGGCGCAGCGGCGGCGGGCGAGGCGGCGACGGCTGGTGCGGCGGCAGCGCCGGCGCCACCGATGGTGCCGAGAAGCGCGCCCACTTCCACTTCGGCGCCGGTGTCGGCGCTGATGGCGGTCAAGGTTCCCGCCGATGGCGCGTTGACTTCCAAGGTCACTTTGTCGGTCTCCAGCTCGACCAATACTTCGTCGGCTTGAACCGCATCACCGACCGCCTTGAACCAGGTGGCGACAGTAGCCTCGGCGATGGATTCGCCAAGCTGCGGCACCACCACGTCTATCGCATCGCCCGATCCGTCAGCGGCGGGCGCCGGTGCGGCATCCGCGGGTGCGGGCGCCGGTGCGGCGGCGTCGGCGGGTGCGGGCGCCGGGGCGGCGTCCACGGCGCCTTCGCCGATAACGCCAAGCAGGGCGCCGACAACAACCTCGGCGCCTTCCTCGGCGGCGATCTGGGTCAGGATGCCGGCGGCCGGCGCGTTGACTTCGATGGTGACCTTGTCGGTTTCCAACTCCAATATGGGCTCATCGGCCTGCACCGCATCGCCGACCGCTTTCAGCCAGGTGGCGACGGTGGCTTCGCTCAAGGATTCACCAAGGGTCGGGACGGTTATTTCAGTGGCCATGATCTTAGATCCTTATTCCTCAAGCGTTGCCGGTTTCGGGCGGGCGTTGAAAGGGCTGTAACAAATCTTTGGCTTTCCAGGACAGGGCCTGATCCACCAGCAGCGCCTGCTCCTTGTTGTGGACGCCGAGGGAGCCGGCGGCCGGCGAGGCGGACGCGGTGCGGCCCACATAGAGAGGCCGGCGGGGCGTTTTTTTGGCGCCGGTCAGCTCCTCCAGAATAAACGTGATGCGCGGCAGGGCGAAAGTCCAGGCGCCCATATTAGCGGGCTCTTCCTGGCACCAGATAACATCGGCGTTTGTATAGCGGGACAATTGCCGGGTCAGATTGTCGCGCGGCCAGGGATAAAGTTGCTCGACGCGCAGGATCGCGACATCGTCGATACCGCGCTCGCGGCGCTCTTCCAAAAGATCGAAATAGACCTTGCCGGAACAAAGGACGACGCGCTTGACCTTGGTATCGGCAACCAGACCGTCGGTTTCGCGCAGGACCCGGCGGAAATGGGTGCCGGGCCCAAACTCTTCCAGGGGCGAAATATTGAGCTTGTGGCGCAACAAGGATTTCGGCGACATCACCACCAGGGGTTTGCGGAAATTGCGCGCCATCTGGCGGCGCAGGGCATGGAAGAAGTTGGCCGGCGAGGTGATATTGACCACCTGCATATTGTCTTGCGCGCAAAGCTGCAGGAAGCGTTCCAGCCGCGCCGAGGAATGCTCCGGGCCTTGGCCTTCCATACCGTGCGGCAACAGCATCACCAGACCGCAGAAGCGCAGCCATTTGGATTCCCCCGACGACAGGAACTGATCGAAGATCACCTGGGCGGTGTTGGCAAAATCGCCGAACTGGGCTTCCCAAATGGTCAGGGTTTCCGGGTCCGCAAGGGAATAGCCATATTCGAACCCGGCGACCGCAAACTCCGACAAGGGACTGTCCATAACCTCGAACTTGGCCTGATCGGGACGAATTTCGCTCAAAGGGTAATAGCGGTTTTCGTTGTCCTGATCGACGATCACGCAATGGCGGTGGGAAAAGGTGCCGCGCCCGGAATCCTGGCCGGACAGGCGCACCTTGAAGCCTTCGAGCAAGAGCGATCCGAAAGCCAGCGCCTCGCCCATGGCCCAGTCCAACCCCTCGCCGCTGTCCATCATGTCGCCCTTGGCCTTGAGCTGGCGTAGCAGTTTGCGGTTGGTGTTGATGCCGGCCGGCTCGCGCGCCAGGGAATGGCCGATTTCCTTCAACACATCCAGATCGACGCCGGTCAAATCGTCGTGCTTTTCCTCGTCCCCCGAGAGGTAGGTCAGACCTTCCCAGGTGCCTTCCAGCCAATCGGCCTTGTTGGATTTGTAATTGGCGGCGGCCTCGAACTCGGCGTCCAGATGGGTTTTGAAATCATCCTCGATCTTGGTGGCCTCGGCCTCGGTCATGGCGCCCTCGGCAATCAACTCGTCGCGCAAAATCTGGCGCGTCGGCGGATGCTTGGCGATGGCCGTGTACATGATCGGCTGGGTGAACATGGGCTCGTCGCCCTCGTTATGACCATGGCGGCGATAGCAGAACATGTCGATGACCACATCGCGTTTGAATTTCTGGCGGAAATGAACCGCCAGATCGGCAACCCGGCAGACCGCCACCGGATCATCGCCGTTGACGTGGAAAATCGGCGCCTGCATGCCCTTGGCGATATCGGTGGGATAGGGCGTCGAGCGTGAATGCTGTGGATTGGTGGTAAAGCCAATCTGATTGTTGACCACGATATGGATGGTGCCGCCGGTCCGGTAGCCGCGAAGCTGCGACATATCCAGGCTTTCGGGAACAATGCCCTGGCCGGCGAAAGCGGCATCGCCATGCAGCAAAAGCCCCATGACTTTTTCGCGCGCCTCGTCGCCGCGCATGGCCTGTTTGGCACGCACCTTGCCCAAGACCACCGGGTTGACGCATTCCAGATGCGATGGATTGGCGGTCAGCGACAGATGCATATTGCCTTCGGTGAATTCCCGGTCGGCGGACGCGCCCAAATGATATTTCACATCGCCCGATCCCTGCACGTCGTCGGGATGCGCCGAGTTGCCCTGAAATTCGGAAAAGATGGCCACATAGGGTTTGCCCATGGTGCGCGCCAGCAAGTTGAGCCGGCCCCGGTGCGGCATGCCGATCACCACTTCCTCGATGCCCACATAGGCGGCGGTGCGCAGCATCCGCTCGATACACGGGATCATGCTTTCGCCGCCATCGAGGCCAAACCGCTTGGTGCCGGTATGCTTGACCTGCAGATAGTTTTCGAAGCCTTCGGCCTCGACCATATCCTTGTAGATGCGTTTTTTCAGATCGGCGGAAAAATCGGCTCGGAAATCGACGCCTTCCATTTGCTCTTGAATCCAGGCGCGCTCCTCGACATCTTGGATATGCATATATTCGACGCCGATGGACGCGCAGTAGGTGGCGCGCATGATCTCCAAAACTTCAGCTAAGGTCGCCCTTTCGCGCCCGGCCATGGCGGTGTAGGTGTCGAGGTAAATCTCCTTGTCGAGATCATCATCGGAAAAGCCATAGGTCTTGTAATCCAGATCCTTGTGATAGCCGGCGCCGATCAAACCTAAGGGATCAAAGGCGGCGTTGAGATGGCCGCGCACCCGGAACGAGCGGATGAGAATACGGGCGCGCACCGATGCCTGCGCCGCCTTGGTGAAATCGGCGGCTTGAGGCGCCCCGGATGCGGCGGCGGGTTTTGCGGCGGCGGCCGGCTCTGCTTCATACGCACCATCGCCATCGCCATTGCCGATGATGGAGGTGTGCGAGCGCGCCCAGCTTGCCCCGGCGACATCGGATTTTACGGCGCTTGCATCGTCGTCCAGATCGCCGAACAGTTTCGACCAGGAGGCATCAACCGAAGACGGATCATCCAGAAACCGCTCATACATTTGGGCAATGTAGACGCCGTTGGCGCCGGTAAAAATCGATTCGGAAGAATTGGCCATATCTCGTTCGCTTGCGCGCCCCTACCGGATCAGCCGTTCATCGCCTTGAGCATTGTGTCGCCAAGGGATGCGGGCGAATCCGAAACATCGATCCCGGCGGAGCGCATGGCTTCCATCTTGTCGCCGGCGCCGCCCTTGCCGCCGGCTATGATGGCGCCGGCATGGCCCATGCGCCGGCCCGGCGGCGCCGTGACGCCGGCGATAAATCCGACCATCGGTTTTTGGGTTTTCGAATCCTTATAGAACTGGGCGGCGTCTTCTTCCGCCGAGCCGCCGATCTCGCCGATCATGATGATGCCCTCGGTCTCGTCGTCGCCGAGAAACATCTCCAGACAATCGATGAAGTTGGTGCCGTTGACCGGATCGCCGCCGATGCCGATGCAGGTGGTCTGGCCAAGCCCGACCTTGGTGGTCTGGCCAACCGCTTCGTAGGTGAGCGTGCCCGAGCGCGAGACCACGCCGATGCGCCCGCGCTGGTGAATATGGCCGGGCATGATGCCGATCTTGCATTCGCCGGGGGTGATCACGCCGGGGCAGTTGGGACCGATCAGCCTGGACGCGGAATTCGACAGCGCGCGCTTGACGCGCACCATGTCCAGAACCGGAATGCCCTCGGTGATGCAGATGACGATCTCGATCTCGGCATCGATGGCTTCCAAAATCGCCTCGGCGGCGAACGGCGGTGGCACATAGATGACGGAGGCGTTGGCGCCGGTGGCTTGAACCGCGCCCTCGACCGTATCGAAGACCGGCAAATCCAGATGCGTGGAGCCGCCCTTGCCGGGCGTTACGCCGCCAACCATTTGGGTGCCGTAGGCGATGGCTTGTTCGGAATGGAAGGTGCCTTGGGAGCCGGTGAAGCCCTGGCAGATAACCTTGGTGTTTTTATCGACAAGAACGGACATATCAGCCAGCCTCCTTAACCGCGGCGACAATTTTCCGGGCGGCGTCGCCAAGATCATCACCGGAAACAATGGGCAGGCCGGAATTTGCCAGAATCTCCTTGCCCAGATCCACATTGGTGCCTTCCAGGCGCACCACCAGCGGCACGTTCAGCGACACTTCCCGGGCCGCCGCGACGACGCCCTCGGCGATCACGTCGCAGCGCATGATGCCGCCGAAGATATTCACCAAAATACCTTCCACATTGCTGTCCGACAGGATCAGCTTGAAGGCGGTGGTCACCCGCTCCTTGGTGGCGCCGCCGCCCACATCCAGGAAGTTGGCCGGATCGCCGCCAAAAAGCTTGATGATATCCATGGTCGCCATGGCAAGCCCGGCGCCGTTGACCATGCAGCCGATATTGCCGTCCAGCTTGATATAGTTGAGATCGTGGCGCTCGGCCTCCAACTCGGCCGGGTCCTGCTCGTCCTCGTCGCGCATCTCGTCCACGTCTTTGTGCCGGAACAAGGCGTTGTCGTCGAAATTCATCTTGGCGTCGAGGGCGACAATCTCGCCGGCGCCGGTCACCACCATGGGATTGATCTCCACCAGGGAGGCGTCCATCTCGGTGAAGGCGCGGTACATCGACGTTAAGAACGTGACCGCCGAACGTACCTGATTGCCCTCAAGGCCAAGGCCGAAGGCGATGCGCCTGGCATGGTAGCCCTGCATGCCGGTGAGCGGATCGATGTCCACGGTCATGATTTTTTCCGGCGTCTTGGCGGCCACCTCTTCGATATCCATGCCGCCCTCGGACGACGCGATCACGGTGACGCGGGAGGTTTCCCGGTCGACCAGCAGGCTCAAATACAATTCGCGGGCGATATCACAGCCGTCTTCGATATAGACCCTTTTCACCTCTTTGCCGGACTCGCCGGTCTGGTGGGTGACCAAGGTGGCGCCGAGCATCTGATCGGCGGCCTGGCGCACATCTTCGGTGGATTTAACCAGGCGCACGCCGCCCGCATCGCCGGCCGAGGATTCCTTGAATTTTCCCTTGCCGCGGCCGCCCGCATGAATTTGCGATTTGACCATCCAAATCGGGCCACCCAAATCCTTGGCGATATTTTCCGCCTCTGGCGCCGTATAGGCGACGCCGCCCCGGACAATGGCGACACCGTATTTTGCCAATAACTGCTTCGCCTGATATTCGTGAATGTTCATCGGACTGCCCTGTTCCTATTCATGAAAACGCTCAAAGCGGACGAATAATCCCCGTTATTTTTTACGCGCCGCCGCCTTTTTTAGAATATTCTTGCTTTCCGCGATCATCTTTTTCACGGCGCGCACCGATTTGTTGAAGGCCGCCTTTTCCGCGGGATTCAGCTTGATCTCGACAATGCGCTCGACACCCTTGGCGCCGATCACCACCGGCACGCCCACATAGAGCCCCTTGACCCCATATTCACCGCGCAAATAGGCGGCGCAGGGCAGCACCCGCTTTTTGTCCTTCAAATAGGCTTCCGCCATGGAGATGGCGGCGCTGGCCGGCGCGTAAAAGGCCGAGCCGGTTTTCAAGAGCCCGACGATCTCGGCGCCGCCGTCGCGGGTGCGCTGGATAATCTGGTCCAATTTTTTCTGGGTGAGCCATTTCATGCGTACCAGATCGGGCAGCGGAATGCCGGCCACCGTCGAATAGCGGGCCAGCGGCACCATGGTATCGCCATGGCCGCCGAGCACGAAGGCGGTCACGTCTTCGACCGAGACATTCATTTCGTCGGCTAAGAACGTGCGGAAACGGGCCGAATCCAGCACCCCGGCCATACCGACCACCCGGTTGTGGGGGAGGCCGCAGGCATCGCGCAAAACGCCGACCATCACGTCCAACGGATTGGTGATGCAGATGACAAAGGCGCCGGGAGCGTATTTCTTGATGCCCTCGCCGACCGATTGCATGACGCTGGTATTGATGCCGATCAGATCGTCGCGGCTCATGCCCGGCTTGCGGGCGACGCCGGCGGTAACGATGATCACGTCGGCGCCGCGGATACCGGTATAGGAATTGGCGCCGGCGATCTCGGCATTGAAGCCTTCAATGGGCGCGCCCTGTTGCAGATCGAGGGCCTTGCCTTGGGGCAGGTCCTTGACCACGTCGAACAGGACCACATCGCCAAGCTCCTTGAGCCCCGCCAGATGGGCCAGCGTTCCGCCGATGTTCCCCGCGCCGATCAGCGCGATCTTGTTCCTCGCCATGGTAATCCCTTTCGTTGCGGTTTCTTCATTATCGGGCATCGGTTGCGCGCGCGCCTGGAAAACCGCCGACGCTGCCAGCCCATTATGCTTCGCTACCTAACCCAAATCGTAAACGAGGGCAAGTACGGATACCCGTAACCACCTTTGATCATTGAATAATTCCAAGCCCTTCCGGCCGTCAACACCTCTGAATTAGATGATAACGAAAGCCGAAAATTTCAATGGCAACGGGTGATCTCCCCCTATTCCACACGCCCGTGCGCCAGGGCCAGGTATTCGACGGACTGCATCTCCATCAGGCGCGAGACCAGGCGTTCGAACTCGAAGGCGCCCTCGCCGTCCACATAGAGACGCTCCGGCGGCGCATCGGCGGAGCAGATCAGCTTCACCTTGTTCTCGTACAAGGCATCGATGAGGGTCACGAAACGGCGCGCGGCGGCGGCTTCGGTTTCGCCCATTTCCGGGATGCGGTCCAAAATCAACGTGTGGTAGCGTTCCGCCAGTTCCAGATAATCGGCGGCGCCCAGAGGATTTTGGCACAAATCGGCGAAATCCATGCGCGCCACGCCGCCCGCCGCCGGCACCTTGTGGACGCGGCCCTTCACTTCGACGCTTTCCAGGGCCGGCGCGTGGCCGCCGGTCAGCTCGGAGAAATAGTCACCGAGGGCGGCGTCCGCGCCCGCATCGGCGGGCTGGCAGTAAACGCGCATGTTGCGCATCCGTTGCAGACGGTAATCGGCGCCGCTGGCGAGCTGTAAAATATCCAGCTTTTCCGAAATGAGATCGATGAAGGGCAGAAACTTTTCCCGCTGCAATCCATCCTTATAGAGATCATGGGGCGGCCGGTTGGAGGTGGCCACCATGACCACGCCGCGCGCGAACAAGGCTTCGAACAGGCGCCCGAGGATCATCGCATCGACGATATTGGCGACCTGTAATTCATCGAAACAGAGCAGCCAGGCCTCGGCGGCGATCTGGTCGGCGACGGTGGGGATGGGATCGCCCGCATCAGCGGTGGTCTTTGCGGCGCGGAATTTGACGAAGCGGCCATGCACGTCTTGCAAAAATTCGTGAAAATGGGCGCGCCGCTTATGGGCGACGGCGACGCCTTCGTAGAACAAATCCATGAGCATGGATTTGCCGCCGCCGACGCCGCCATAGATATAGAGCCCGAGGGGCGCGTCTTCCCGGCGCCGGCCGATACCGAAGCGTTCTTTCCAGCCCGCCGCCCCCGCCGACGGCGCATAGCCGGCCAGCGCCCGGTGCAGGCTTTGCAATTTTTCCGCCAACAGCTCTTGCGCCGGATCGGGTTTCAACGCCCCGCCGGCGACGCGCGCGCGGTAATCGAATAAAGGTCCTTCGGGCATATTGGGTGACAGCGGCCTTGTTGGGTTTTGGATTAAGCTACTTAGGCATCGCCGCGCCGCCTGTAAAGACCGGTCTTGGCGGCGTGCGTTTCAGGCGGGCTGGGCGCCGTCCTTGCCCAACGCATCGATCATTTGGCCCCGGTAGAGGCCAAAATGGGCCGGATCCAGCTCCAACAGGCTGCACAAGGTGACGATCTCGATCTGATCGACGAGGCTGGCCTTGCCGCCCGCCTCGGTTACCGCAAGGCAGATGCGGATCAGCAATTCGGCGGTTTCCTGGTTGCCGCGCACGCTTTCCAAGATGCTCACCAGCTTGTTGTGGCCTTCTTTCGGATTGTCCAGAACCGCATCGCAGAAATCGCGAAACAAATCGGCGGCCTCCACCGGGTTGAAAGCCTTTAATTGTTCCAGCGTGATGACGATCTGATCGACGCGCACCCGCTCCGAAAACGTGACGCGGCCATCGGCGGTGGCCACCAGCGCGCAGGCCGCCATGGTGGCGTTCAGGAACGCCTTGTTTTGATGGCGCTGCATCTGGGTTGAGTAGGAACTTTTCAACGCGTTGAGAAAACCCGCCATATCCGCCTCCGGCCGGGGATTTCAGGATCGATCACAAAATTCCGGTAAAAATGATAGCACCGTCTCCGATAGAGGGGAACAGCTATCCGCTATCAGGGCATGGCCGATTGCATGGCGGCGGCCAGTTCCTGATCGGCGGCGGCGACCGAGGCATTCAACGCGGCGATGACGCCGGCGCGGTCGGCATCGGTGCGGTTTTGCGAAAGTTTGATCTTGCCGGCGATGGCGGCGCGCAAGGCCCGGTCGTCGTTCATGTTGAGGCGAAACAGGAAGCAGTCCGCCCCTTGCGCTTCGTAGGTGCCGAGGCGGGCGACGCTGCGAGCCAGAAGATTATCGCAAAAGCGATTGAGATTATGGCCGGGGCGGTCTTTCGGTTTTACGCCCAAGAGCTTGAAGATGGGGCCGATATCCAAAATGAAAACTTTGCCGGGCCGCGCGCCGGACGCCGTATCGCCGCCCAAGTCGTCACCGGTGCGCAGTATCTCGGAGGTATTGATGGTCTGCTCGGGCGGGCTATCGTCGACAACAATAATGCCGGCATCCACATCGACGCCGTCTTCGGCGCCGTTGGCTCCGGCCACTGCTTCCGCGCGCAACGTCTCGTCGCGCTTTTTCCTCATGCTCCCCAGCATGCATCCCTTGTGCCGCGCGCCGCCTTAACAAAGTCTTAACGGCGCGCCGGGGCCGGGGCTTTTGGGGCCGTGTTCGGAGGTTTTAGCGCCTTTGCGCCATCAATTTCTTGGTTTCGGCGATGGCCTTGCCCGGGTTCAGGTTCTTCGGGCAGGTGTTGGTGCAGTTCATGATGGTGTGGCAGCGATAGAGCCGGAACGGGTCTTCCAGATTGTCGAGCCGCTCGCCGGTTTTCTCGTCGCGGGAATCGACGATCCAGCGGTACGCCTGCAGCAAGGTCGCCGGGCCCAGGTACCGGTCGCTGTTCCACCAATAGCTGGGGCAACTGGTGGTGCAGCAGAAACACAAAACGCATTCCCAAAGCCCGTCCAGCTTTTCCCGCTCTTCCGGGCTTTGCAGACGCTCCTTGCCCGGCGCCGGCGTGTCCGTCTGGACCCAGGGCTGGGTCGACGCATATTGGGCATAGGCGTGGGTGAGATCGGGCACCAGATCTTTAAGCACCGGCATATGGGGCAGCGGATAGACCTTCACGTCGCCCTTGATCTCGTTCAAATCCTTGATGCAGGCCAGCTCGTTGGTGCCGTCCACATTCATGGAGCAGGAGCCGCACACCCCTTCCCGGCAGGAGCGCCGGAAGGTGAGGGTCGGATCGATCTCGTCCTTGATCTTGATCAGCGCGTCGAGAACCATCGGCCCGCAGCTATCCATATCCACTTCGTAGGTGTCAATGTGCGGGTTTTCGCCGGTATCTTCGTTATAGCGGTAGACTTGGAAGCGCCGAATATTCTTGGCGCCGTCCTTCGCTTTGTGGGTCTTGCCCTTCTTGACCTTGGAATTCTTCGGCAAGTTGAATTCAACCATCGCGCCTGATCCTTATTAATAAACCCGCGCTTGCGGCGGTATATATTCGACTTCATCGGTCAGCGTGTAATCGTGCACCGGACGGTAATCCAGGGCCACGTTCCAGTCGTCATCGACCCAGGCCAGGGTATGCTTCATCCAGGCGTCTTCGCGGTCGGGAAAATCCTCGTTGGCGTGGGCGCCCCGGGATTCGTTCCTGGCTTCGGCGGAAAACATGGTGGTGATCGAGCAAGCCATCAGATTGGTCAGCTCCAAGGTTTCCACCAGATCCGAGTTCCAGATCATGGATTTGTCGGCGACGCTGATATCATCCAGCGCGGCGACCGATTTTTTGATCAAGGCGCAGCCTTCGGTCAAAATTTCGTTGGTGCGGAACACGGCGGCGTTGTTTTGCATGACGTGCTGCATTTCGAGGCGGATATCCGCCGTGGTGCGGGCGCCACCTGAGTGGCGCAATGCATCGAAGCGGCCAACGGCTTCGTCGCCGGTGTTCGCGGCCGCCGGCTCGACGGCGGCGCCGGGGGTGATAATCTCGGCGGCGCGCAAGGCGGCGGCGCGCCCGAAGACGACGATATCCAGAAGCGAATTGGTACCCAGCCGGTTGGCGCCGTGCACCGAAACCGACGCGCATTCGCCAATCGCCATCAATCCTGCACAGATGGCGTCCGGATTTTCGTTGGTCGGGCGCAACACCTCGCCATGATAGTTGGTGGGGATGCCGCCCATATTATAATGCACGGTGGGCAGGACCGGGATCGGCTCCCGCGTCGCATCGACTCCGGCGAAAATTTTCGCCGATTCGGTGATCCCCGGAAGCCGCTGGTGCAGTAAGTCGGCGCCCAGATGTTCCAGATGCAGGAATATGTGATCGGCGCCATCGCCGACGCCCCGGCCTTCGCGAATTTCGATGGTCATGGAACGGCTGACCACGTCGCGGGACGCCAGATCCTTGGCCGTCGGCGCATAGCGTTCCATGAACGCTTCGCCTTCGGAGTTGGTAAGGTAGCCGCCTTCGCCGCGGGCGCCTTCGGTGATCAGCACGCCGGCGCCATAGACGCCGGTGGGATGGAATTGCACAAACTCCATATCCTGCAAGGGCAGCCCGGCGCGCGCCACCATGCCGTTGCCGTCGCCGGTGCAGGTGTGCGCCGAGGTGCAGGAGAAATAGCTGCGTCCATAACCGCCGGTGGCGAGCACCGTGATATGGCCCAGGAACCGGTGCATGCTGCCATCGGCCAGGTTCCAGGCCATCACCCCTCGGCAGGCGCCGTCATCGCCCATGATCAGATCGATGACCACATATTCGATGAAAAATTCGGCGTTATGCTTGAGGCATTGCTGGTAAAGAGTGTGCAGGATGGCGTGGCCGGTACGATCGGCGGCGGCGCAGGCGCGCTCCACCGGGGCTTCGCCGAAATTGCGCATATGGCCGCCGAAGGGGCGCTGATAAATCTTGCCATCTTCGGTTCTGGAAAAGGGCACGCCGAAATGTTCCAGCTCGTAAACGGCGGGCACCGCTTCGCGGCACATATATTCGATGGCGTCCTGATCGCCGAGCCAGTCGGCGCCCTTGACGGTGTCGAACATATGCCATTGCCAACGGTCTTCCTGCATATTGCCGAGCGCCGCCCCGACGCCGCCCTGGGCGGCCACCGTATGGCTGCGGGTCGGGAACACCTTGGTAATGCAGGCCGTCTTCAGCCCGGCGGCACCCATGCCGAGGGTGGCGCGAAGCCCCGCTCCGCCGGCGCCGACGACAAGCACGTCATGAACGTGATCGATTATTTCATAACTTTCAGCCATCGGGCATCAGCCTCCGAACGCGACTTGGAACAAGGCGATAATCGACGATGCGCCGAAAAATATGGCGGCAAATACGTTAATCATCAAACCGGTTATCTTGGTCGCCTCGCCATGCACATAATCTTCGATCACGGCCTGAACGCCCAATTGCATATGATAGAAAAGCGTGCCGACGAACAGCACCATCAGTAATAGATTGCCGGGCCCGTTCAACCAGGCTTTGAAGGCGGCCAAATCCATGCCGCCCCAGGACACCGCCGAATAGACGAACCAGAGCCCGAGCGGCAGCAAGGCAACCGCGGTTACCCGCTGCGCCCACCAATGGCCGGTGCCTTCCTTGGCGGTGCCGAGGCCGCGAGCGCGAGCAAGGTCGCTGCGAAGATCCATGAGCGCCTCCCTCACCCAGCCAACACAATAAGCCAGGTGACGGCGGTCAGACCCAGCGATGCCAGCACCACCAACCAGCCCGAGGCGCGAAGCTGCGCCATCTCGAAGCCGTGCCCGGCATCCCAAAACAGATGACGGATGCCGTTGCAGAGGTGGAAAAAGAGGGCAAAGGTGAAGCCGATCAGCACGATTACACCGATCACCGAGCCGAAAATGGCCTGCGCCCGCCCGAATGCGCCGGCCCCATAAGCCGCCGCGTTCAGCCAATAAGCCAAACCTAAGGCGCCGACGGCCAGGCCGAGACCGGTGGCCCGGTGGGTGATCGAAAGGATCGAGGTGATTTGCGGGCGGTACACCTGCAAATGGGGAGAAAGCGGTCTGTTGCCCGTTGCCATTGCCGAAGCCTCGCCCTGAAACTTGGTAAAAACGCGCGCCGGTACGTGCTATTCCGGCCTTAGTGGGTTTAGCCCCTGGGCTGAACCAAGTCAACGCGCGCCGGCTTTTAACTAGCATCAGCGGCCGGGCCACCCGAGATTCACAAATCTGAGCAAAATCAATGGTTTCATATTTTATGGGGATAGTGTTGGGGATAATTTGTGCACGCTTTGTGTAAACACAGGTTATTTATGCACAGAAATCTGCGCTTTTTTACGATTTTTATATTGATCGCCCGGGGGGTGCTTTCCACAATGCCGGGGTACGCGAAAGCGTCTAAACCGTAGATTCCTTATCCAGGCCACCGGTTCCTCGGGGCCGGCCGGCGGGTTAGGGAAAGCGGTTTAGGACGGCTAAGGGGCTTCGGTTCCGGTGCCGTCCAATGCGGCGGTTGCGCTGATCGCCGGGCGGGGGCCTTTCGGGGCTTTCCGTATCGGGAACGCCCGTTTCGGGGGTTTTTGAGCACCGGTTTTTGGCGCGCCGTTGGCGGTCCGTCTCGTCTCCCTGGCGCGGCGGGCAGCCGGCTCCGCGATCGGCTGCCGTGCAGGCGGCGGTTCCGCGGGAGCGATCCGGGTTTACTTTGGTGGCCTGACCAAGGAATTTCCGGAACGTTGTACCGGTTGCCCCAGCGTCTATTATTAGAGCCGGGCCGCCATTGCGGAGAGTATGTCCGCCGTGCCCGCTCGGGGACGGAGGATGTTGGTTCCGCCGGCCGGATGCAGTTGCGGTCCCTTTCCCAGGGGTGCCGCGCGGCTATTCCGGTAGGTCGGCGCCGCTTTCGTGTATTTAGAGCCTGGCCGGCTCTAAGAGGCGTCAGGAGCACCGCCGCCGCGGTGCGTTATGTGGGGGTCCCAGGTCCCGCATACCTGACGCCTCCTATTTTTTGAGAGGCTTTTCACTGCTTCGCCGGCGGCCTAATCATTTCCCGGCATTGACAGAAAATTCACCGGAATTGATATTCAAACATTCTGGTATTCGCGGCGCCTTGCCGCATTGAGGAATTTCCGTGGCCGAATTGGACATCAGCAAAGTCAGGTTCTTGATCGCCGAGGACAATACGTTCATGCAGGCCATATTGCGCCAGCTCCTCGGCGCCTTCGGGGTCCACGATTTTACCGAGGTGAAGGACGGCGCCGAAGCCTGGAATATCATGGCCGACAACCAGCCGGATATCATCTTGTTGGACTGGGAGATGGCGCCGGTGAACGGCATCGAGCTGGCAAAAAGGGTGCGCAAGGCCACCGACAGCCCAAACCGTTTCATTCCCATGATCATGATCACCGGCCATTCGGAAAAGCTGCGCATTACCGAGGCCCGCGACGCCGGCATCAACGAAATTCTGATCAAGCCCATATCGGCGACCCAGCTTTACCAGCGCATCAAATCGGTGATCGACCGGCCCCGGCAATTTGTCGAATCAAAAGATTATTTCGGACCCGACCGGCGGCGCCGCCGGGACCCCAGCTATTCCGGCCCCGAACGGCGCGCCGATGCCGGGCCGGAAGGCGAAGCAGACCTTATCATCGAATAGAGCGGCCGAGCCCGCAGATTTGTCCGGAACCGCTTTAGACGCCGTGGTCCAGGTAATCCCGGCCCAGCAATTCGGCAATCTGTACCGTATTGAGGGCCGCGCCCTTGCGCAAATTATCGGCCACCACCCAAAGGCTAAGCCCGTTCTCAATCGTCGGGTCTTCGCGCACCCGGCTCACATAGACCGGGTCCTCGCCGGCGCATTCGGCGGGCGTCACATAGCCTTCATCGGCGGCACGATCAAGCAGCACAACGCCAGGCGCGTCGCGCAACGCGGCGCGGGCTTCGTCGGCGCTGATCGAAAATTCAAACTCCAGATTGATCGCCTCGGCGTGGCCGATAAAGACCGGCACGCGCACGCAAGTGGCGGTCACGCGGATCGCAGGGTCGAGAATTTTCTTGGTCTCGACCATCATTTTCCATTCTTCCTTGGTCGAACCGTCCTCCATGAAATCGTCGATATGGGGAATGACGTTGAAGGCGATGGGCTTGGTGAAGTTCTCCTGAAAGTCGGTTTCGGGCTTATTCATATAAATGCCCTTGGTCTGGTTGAACAATTCGTCCATGGCCGATTTGCCGGCGCCGGATACCGACTGGTAGGTGGACACAACAACCCGGTTGATGGTCGCCAAATCGTGCAAAGGCTTGAGCGCCACCACCATCTGGATGGTGGAGCAGTTGGGATTGGCGACGATGCCCCGATTGCGCCAATCGGCCAAGGCTTCCGGGTTCACTTCGGGCACCACCAAAGGCACGTCCGGGTCCATGCGGAAGCAGGATGTGTTGTCGATGACCACGGCGCCGGCGTCGGCGGCGCGCGGGCTATGCTCGGCGGACACTTTCGCGCCGGGGCTGGACAGCACGATATCGGTGCCATTGAAATCGAAGCCCGCCAGCTCGGCAACTTCAAGCACGTCGTCCTCGCCGTAAGATACCTCAGCGCCCACCGAGCGCTCGGAGGCGAGCGCGGTCACGTCATCGGCGGGCACTTCGCGCTCGGCCAGTATCTGCAATATTTCGCGGCCCACATTGCCGGTGGCGCCGACCACGGCATAACGGATGCCCATGGCAATTCTCCAATGTTTAAGAGCGGGCCTCGTTTACGCCCGAACACGAATGATGGCAAGCCCCGGAATAAATTAGCCCGCCAGATTTTCCAATTCCGAAATGATCGCTTCGCCCATGGTTTCGGTGGAGACCCGGGCCTTGCCCTCTTCCATGATGTCGGCGGTTCGCAAGCCACCGGCGAGCACGTTCTCGGCGGCCCTGTCGATCATGTCCGCATCGTCGGCCATATCAAACGAATAGCGCAGCAGCATCGAGAACGACAGGATCGTCGCCAAGGGATTGGCAATGCCCTGCCCGGCAATATCGGGCGCCGAGCCGTGTACCGGCTCATAGAGCGCCGCCCGGCGGCCCGATGCGTCGGCCTCGCCCAACGACGCCGACGGCAGCATGCCGAGCGAGCCGGTCAGCATGGCGGCGCAGTCGGACAGGATATCGCCGAACATATTGGTGGTGACCACCACATCGAACTGCTTCGGGTTGCGCACCAATTGCATGGCGGCGTTGTCCACATACATGTGGCTCAATTCCACACCGGGGTAATCGCCCTTGATGCTTTCCATGACTTCGCGCCACATCACCGTGGTTTCGAGCACGTTGGCCTTGTCGATGGAACAGAGCTTACCGCTCCGTTTTTCCGCCAGATCGAAGCCGACGCGGCCGATGCGCTCGACCTCGTCGGAAGTATAGGTAAGCGTGTTGACGCCTCTCCGCCGCCCGTCGGGCAATACCTCGATGCCGCGCGGCTCGCCGAAATAGATGCCGCCGGTCAATTCGCGGACGATCATGATATCCAGCCCCTTGACCAGATCCAGCTTCAACGACGACGCGTCGGCCAATGCATCAAAGACAATGGCCGGGCGCAGATTGGCGAACAGGCCGAGCTCTTTTCTGATGCCGAGAAGACCGCGCTCGGGCTGCTGTTCGAACGGCAGCTTTTCCCATTTCGGCCCGCCGACGGCACCCATCAGCACCGCGTCGGCGCCCTTGGCGCTGGCCAGGGTTTCATCGGGCAGCGATGAGCCGGTGGCATCGATGGCGGCGCCGCCGATCAGCCCTTCGGTGATATCGAAGCTGACCTGGCGCTTGTTGTCCATCCAATCGATGAGGCGGCGCACCTGGGTCATGACCTCGGGGCCAATGCCGTCGCCGGGAAGGAATAGGAGTTTTTTGTTTGCAGGCACGTTAAACCCTCACAGTAATGTCTGAATGGTAATTACAGCTGATCGATAGGCGCGGCGGAATTCGCGCCCTACAGCCACGGCTGGCTTTTGCGCGTCTCTTCGAAGCCGGCGATCTTGTTTTCTTTTTGCAAGGTCAGGCTGATGTCATCTAGGCCGTTCAAAAGGCAATGCTTCTTGAAAGCATCGATTTCGAATTTGATCACCTCGCCGTCCGGGCGGCGGATTTCCTGGGTCTCCAAGTCCACCGTCACGGTAGCGTTGGAGCCGTGCCCGGCGTCTTCCATCAACTGATCCACTTGCTCTTGCGGCAGCTTGATCAGCAGCATGCCGTTCTTGAAGGAGTTGTTGTAGAAGATGTCGGCGAAATCGGGGGCGATGACGCATTTGATGCCGAAATCCATGAGCGCCCAGGGGGCATGCTCGCGGGACGAGCCACAGCCGAAATTCTTGCCGCCGATGAGCACCTGGGCATTCCGGTAGGCGGATTTGTTGAGCACGAACTCCTCGCGCTCGTTGCCGTCCTCGTCATAGCGCAACGTGTAGAACAGGTCCTTGCCGAAGCCGGTGCGCTTGATGGATTTCAAAAAGCGCGCCGGGATGATCATGTCGGTATCCACATTGATCATATCCAGCGGCGCCGCGACGCCGGTGATGGTGGTGAATTTATCCATATCGCGTCTCCCGTTAATCCCGATCTTGTCAGTCTAAGTCGCGCACGTCGGTCAGATGCCCCGCTATGGCGGCGGCGGCGGCCATCGCCGGGCTGACCAGATGGGTGCGCCCGCCGGGGCCCTGGCGGCCCTCGAAATTGCGGTTCGAGGTGGAGGCCGCACGCTCACCCGGCTTCAATTTGTCGGCGTTCATGGCCAGACACATGGAGCAGCCGGCTTCGCGCCATTGGAAGCCGGCCTCGGTGAATATCTTGTCGAGGCCTTCGGCTTCCGCCAATTCCTTGATCAGGCCCGATCCCGGCACCACCAGCGCCTGCACGTGATCGGCCACTTTGCGGCCCTCGGCGACCACTGCGGCGGTGCGCAAATCTTCGATGCGGCTGTTGGTGCACGAGCCGATAAACATGGTGTCGATCTTGATCTCGGTCATCGGCGTGCCCGCTTCGAGGCCCATATATTGCAACGAGCGCAGCATCTTGGTGCGGCGGCCCTGGTCGGCCTCGTCTTCCGGGTTGGGCACCGATCCCGAGATTGGCACCACGTCTTCGGGGCTGGTGCCCCAGGTGACCATGGGCGGAATGTCGGCAGCCTCCAAGGCGACCTCGGTATCGAACTTGGCGCCATCGTCGGTGTTCAACGTCTTCCAATATTCCATCGCCGTCTCGAAGGCGCCGGCCTTGGGCGTCATCGGTCGGCCCATGACATATTCGAAGGTGACCTGATCGGGCGCGATCAGACCGGCGCGGGCGCCGGCTTCGATGGTCATGTTGCAGACCGTCATGCGGCCTTCCATGGTGAGCGCGCGCATAGCCTCGCCGGCATACTCGATAACCGAGCCGGTGCCGCCGGCGGTACCGATTTTGCCGATGATGGCGAGGATCATGTCCTTGGCGGTGATGCCGTTCGCCAACGCGCCATTGACCGTAACCCGCATGTTTCTGGCCTTGGTCTGGATCATGGTCTGGGTGGCCAGCACATGTTCCACTTCCGAGGTGCCGATGCCGAACGCCAGGGAGCCGAGGGCGCCGTGGGTCGCGGTGTGGGAATCGCCGCAAACCAGCGTCGTGCCCGGCAACGTGAAGCCTTGCTCGGGGCCAACCACATGACAGATGCCTTGGCGGATATCATCCATGCCGTACAATTCGATCCCGAAATCCTTGCAGTTCTTTTCCAAGGCTTCGACCTGGATGCGCGATTGCTCATCATCGATGCCTTGGCTGCGGTCGGTGGTCGGCACATTGTGATCGGCGACCGCCAGGGTCAGGTCGGGCCGCCGGACGCCGCGCCCGGCATCGCGCAAGCCGTCAAACGCCTGCGGCGTCGTCACCTCGTGCACAAGATGACGATCGATATAGATGACGCAGGTGCCGTCATCCTGTTCATCGACCACATGGGCGTCCCAGATTTTGTCGAACAGTGTTTTCGCATCGCTCATTTTTTAATGTCCCCAGTTGCGCCGGCGGTAATCAGCTTTCCGGCTGCGCGTCGTCGCCGCCGGCGCCTTCGTCCGCATTGCTTTCCACGGGCGCTTCGGCGGGTGCTTTGGCGGGCGCGGCTTTAGCGGCGGCCTGATTGGCGGCTTTTTCCTGGGCGGCCAATTCGCGCTCTTCGGCGGCGATCTTGGCGGCATAGCCGTCGGTACGCTCGGCGATGCGGGCGCGCTTGCCTTGCAGGCCGCGTAGGTAATAGAGCTTGGCGCGGCGCACATCGCCCCGGCGGATCACTTCGATGCCGGTGACGTTGGGCGAATAGAGCTGGAACACCCTTTCCACGCCCTCGCCGTAGGACAGCTTGCGCACCGTGAAGGCGGAATTGAGCCCGTCATTCTTGCGCGCGATGCAGACCCCTTCGAAGGCCTGTATCCGTTCCCGTGATCCTTCCACCACTTTCACGGCAACGCGCACCGTGTCGCCGGCGGCGAAGGCCGGGATTTCTTTGTTCGCCGTTAGTTTCGCGATCTGCTTTTGTTCAATTTGCTGAATGGTATCCATGGTTCCAATCCTCGATCATAAATTCTTATTCGCGTACCGGTTCCATAAATCGGGACGCCGCTCTTCGGTTGTTTTCTCGGCCTGGGCCTTGCGCCAGGCATCGACTTTTCCGTGATGCCCGGACAACAAAACTTCGGGCACTTCGCGGTCCCGCCAAACGCGGGGCCGGGTGTAATGGGGATATTCGAGCAATCCTCCTTCGAAACTTTCTTCAAAGGTGGACAATTCGCTGCCGATGACGCCCGGCAACAGGCGGACGGCGGCATCGATCAGCGCCATCGCCGCCGGCTCGCCGCCGGACAAGACGAAATCGCCGATGCTGATCTCTTCCATATTCCAGGCCTCGACGACACGCTCGTCGATGCCTTCATAACGCCCGCACAACAAAACCACGCCGAGCCCGGCCGCCAGCGCGCCAATGCGGGCCTGGGTCAAGGGCACACCCCGGGGCGTCAAATAAATCACCGGCCGCGGCGCCTGATCGGAGCCCGCCCCGGCAACACCGGTGAGCGCCGCATCGATCACATCGGCGCGCATCACCATGCCGGGACCGCCGCCGAACGGCGTGTCATCGACGCTGGCGTGCTTATCCGAAGCGGCGCTGCGGATGTCGTGCGCATCCAGCGACCAAAGACCGTCCGCCAAAGCCTTACCGGCCAGGGAATGGCCGAGGGGGCCCGGAAACATCTCCGGAAACAGGGTGAGGACCGAGGCCCTCCATATGGCGTTTTCAGCCGTCATTCGCTTTGTCTTTTCCTTTTGTGCCTCTTTTTGGAGACCGATTTCGCTGTCTTGGGCGCCGGCATCAGACCGGACGGCGGCTCGGCTACGATGCGCGCCGCCGCCAAATCCACCAGCGGGACAGCCGATTTGGTAAACGGGATCATGACCGATCCGCCCGCCTCCAATTCGATCTCCATCACTTCGCCGGCGCCGAAATTGTTCATGGTCTTCACAACACCCAGTTTGTTTCCGTCCGTCCCATAGGCCGCCAGGCCGATCAGGTCCGTATAATAAAACTCGTCTTCGTCTTCGTCCGGCAGCGCGCCGCGCCCGACATACAGTTCCGTGCCCTTCAACGCCTCGGCCTGATTGCGGTCATCGACGCCGCCGATGCGCGCGATCAGGCCCTTGGGCGTGTCGCTTTCAATCCGCACCTCGAATATCCTGGCGCCATCGGCGTCGCTCAAGGGACCAAATTTGCCGATGTCCCTGGCGACGCTTGTGAAGCTTTTGATCCTGACGGCGCCCTGAATTCCATGGGCGCCGGTGATCACACCCAGGCATATCCGTTTGGGCGCATCCTCCATGTTCGTTTCGCCTACTCCTTGGCGTCTTTCTCAGCCGGGGCTTCATCAGACGCCGCTTCTTCCACGGGCGCTTCTTCTGCCGGGACTTCTTCCGCGGTCGCCTCATCCGCTGGGGCTTCCTCTGCCGGCGCTTCTTCGGCTACCGCTTCCTCGGGCGCTGCTTCTTCTGCCGGCGTTTCCTCGGCCGGGACTTCTTCCGCTGCCGCCTCTTCCGCCGGGGCTTCTTCCGCTGGCGCTTCCTCGGCTGGCGCTTCCTCGGCTGGCGCTTCCTCGGCTGGCGCTTCCTCGGCTGGCGCTTCCTCGGCTGGCGCTTCCTCGGCCGGGGCTTCCTCGGCTACCGCCTCCTCAGCGGGCGCTTCGGCGGCCGGCTCTTCGGCTGGCGCTTCGGCGGCGGCCTTGGCGGCTTCTTCCATTTCCTTTATGCGTTCCAGCGTCTTGGCGCGCGGCAGGTTTTTCTTGGTTTGCTCGCGGCGTTCGGGAAGCTCGATAATCTTGGCGTCGCCCAGGAACCGTGCCACCCGGTCGGTGGGCTTGGCGCCATGGCCAAGCCAATGGCGGATACGATTTTCTTTGAGGACAATACGCTCCGGATGATCCTTGGGAACCATCGGGTTATAGGTGCCGAGGCGCTCGATAAAACGCCCGTCGCGCGGGCTGCGTGAATCGGCCACCACAATGCGATAATAGGGACGCTTCTTGGCGCCGCCCCGGGACAGTCTGATTTTAATCGCCATCTAACGTTTTTCCTCCGCAATATACTGAATGGTCATCATCTCTACCTCTGGCTGATTGGTGTTGTTGAAATATTGTGTGTCATTTATCCGCGTCCGGGCGGAAACGGCCCGGGCATGTTTGCCATCCCCGGCATTCCCGGCATGGCGCCGGGCATCTGGCCTTTCTTGCCCATTTTGCCCATTTTTTTCATCATCGTGCTCATCTGCTGATGCTGCTTTAAAAGCCGGTTGACCTCCGGCACCGAGGTGCCCGAGCCGGCCGCAATGCGCTTCCGCCGTCTGGCGTTCAGGATTTTCGGGTTGCGCCGTTCCTTCGGCGTCATCGACGAGATTATGGCCTGTTGATGGGCGATGGTCTTGTCGTCCACATTGGCGGCCTGCATCTGTTGCTTCATTTTGCCGACGCCGGGCAGCATGCCGAGCAAGCCGCCGATATCGCCCATACCCCGAATTTGCTTTAGCTGATCGCCCAGGTCTTCCAGGGTGAACTGACCCTTGAGCGCGCGCCGGGCGGTTTTTTCGGCCTCTTCCTTATCGACAGTATCGGCGGCGCGTTCCACCAGACCGACAATATCGCCCATGCCCAGCATGCGCCCGGCAACGCGCTCCGCCTGGAAGTTTTCCAGCGCATCCAGTTTTTCGCCGACACCCATCAGCTTGATGGGACAGCCGGTCACAGCGCGCATGGAAAGCGCCGCGCCGCCGCGTGCATCGCCATCGACGCGGGTCAGCACGATGCCGGTCACGCCGATTTTTTCGTTGAATTCCTTGGCCACGTTGACGGCGTCCTGGCCGGCCATGGCGTCGGTGACCAGAAGCGTCTCGGCGGGATTGACGGCGGCGCGCACCTGGGCCACTTCGCTCATCAGCTCGGCATCGATGGCGAGGCGCCCGGCGGTGTCCAGGATAACCACATCAAAACCTTCGCGGCGGGCCACGTCCAAGGCGCGCTTGGCGATGCCGAGGGGCCGCTCGCCAATGACCGGCTGCAAGGTTGTGGCGCCGGCCTGATCACCCAAAATGCGAAGCTGTTCCTGGGCGGCGGGGCGCTGCACGTCCAAACCGGCCAGCAGCACTTTTTTGCGCTCCCGCTGGATCAGGCGCAATGCCAGTTTACCGGCGGTGGTGGTTTTGCCGGAGCCTTGCAGTCCGACCATCAAAATCGGCACCGGCGGCGCCGCGTCCAGATTGACCGGCGCATCGTCCGGGCCGAGCATCTCGACCAGATGATCGTGCACCACCTTGACCACCATCTGGCCGGGAGTGACGCTGTTCAGCACGTCGCGGCCAACCGCCTTTTCCTGCACGGCGGCGACAAAATCGCTGACCACCGGCAAGGCCACGTCGGCTTCCAGCAACGCCACGCGCACTTCGTTCATGGCCTCCGAGACATCCGCCTCAGACAGCGCGCCGCGTCTTTTCAGCCGGTCGAATACTTCCCCCAGCTTTGCGCTTAAACCGTCAAACATCATTCGTTCCTTAGGCAGGCGCGCTGGCGCGCCTGGGCCGGACTCAAAAGATAGCTACAAGCAAAAAACGCCAGTGCGCGACACTCGCGGACTGGCGGCGCCAGCGGAAATTACCCGGCGGCGTCAATATCGGAGCGAACTGTATTTCCGCTGGCGTTGCAAGTCAAGGCGGGCGTATAATGTTGCCGATCAGCCAACTGCGAAACGTGTGCTGTTGAAAACACGTATTTCGATTGCAAGTTTCCGCGCATAAATTGCAATCCCCAGCTTTCGGCATCACATACTAAGTAATGCAAGGCATTTTCGACGCCAATCGTGGGCAAATACGGCTCTGTTGTTGTTGCTGCGGATGCATTAAGGCTTGGCGGTTTCAGAGGAAAATCAATACCGCCGTAAATTTAAATTGAGGAATAAAATGGCAAGAAGACGCACTATCAAAGATGACGGGCCGGACCCGATCGATAAATATGTCGGCTCACGCGTGCGGGCGCGGCGCGTTGGTCTGAGGATCAGCCAGACAAAACTGGGCGACGCCATCGGCGTTACCTTCCAGCAGGTGCAAAAGTACGAAAACGGCACCAATCGCATCGGCGCCAGTAACCTGTTCAAAATCTCCAAGACCTTGAGCGTCGATGTCGCTTTCTTTTTCGAAGGTCTCGGCGAAGACGAAGAGGCGGCGAAAGAGTTGGCTGGTTTGTCAGAAGGATCGCAAGCCAAGTTCGATGTGGACCCCATGTCGTCCCGGGAAGCCATCGAATTGATGCATAATTATTTTCTCGTCAAAGACGAAAACGTCCGCAAGAAACTCTCCCAGTTCGTGAAAACACTGGCCCAAACCAACGGGTAAGTAGGGTTATTTGCGTCGACACAAGCGGAATTTATCGTAAGATACAGTTATTAATTGTGGACATATCACTTTCCATTGACTGACGGTTGTGATATACCGATGTTCGTACATGATTTATATTTACAATCATAATTAGAGTATTGGAATCTGCATGCCGGCGC
>Ga0209501_10000266_pt1 | contig 66732 bp, 58 predicted proteins | sample ArcticOcean_MG_C_4_FD_187434 | JGI IMG/M metagenome (GOLD analysis project Ga0209501, IMG submission 187434) | Marine microbial communities from western Arctic Ocean - ArcticOcean_MG_CB4_134 (SPAdes) (version 2) | ecosystem: Environmental > Aquatic > Marine > Oceanic | place: Arctic Ocean...
CTGCGGCGTGGCCCAGTTCGACGACGTGAACGTCAACTGTGCCCCGACCTGCGCCTCACCAGAATCACTGGAGGCCGACCAGATCACCACGTCCGACACCGGTTCGGCGTCGAGCACCACCGTGAACGTGTCTTGGCCGCCCGCCTCGGTCACCGACACCGTGGTGGTCGACAACGTGAACCCGGCAGTGGCGAGCGACGACAGGAACTGGGCGAACGCCCAGTCGCTATCGGTGCCGGCGTCGGAAGCACCGCCCAGCAGCACACTTCCAGTTCCTGTTATTGCGATCGCGTGCGCCCTGTCGTCCTCGTCCCAGCTGGCAGTTGCCTTCCCGTCGCCGCTGAAGCCCGTGTCGAGCACACCGAGGGTCGTGTAGCGGGCGACAGCCATGTCGAAGGCGGAGCCGTCGCTCGTGTTGTCCGTATAGCCACCGACGAAGATCTTGCCGTCCGCCGCGATGGCCAGGTCGGTGGCCACGTCGGAACTGCCACCGAAGTCGGTGATGGTGATGCCGTCGCCGCCACCAAACGACGTGTCCATGGCCCCGTCGGTCGTCAACCGCGCCAGACCCCAATCGCCGGACCCGTTGTGGCCGGCGACGACGATCTTTCCGTCCGACTGGAGCTTCATGCCCCACAGCACATCCTCGTTGGATGCGCCCAGGTCGAACTTGCGCCAGCCGTCAGAGCTGAACGTGTCGTCCAACTCACCGTCCGTCGTGTAGCGGGCAACGAAGAAGTCGCCGTCTGCCTTTCCAGCGACGACGATATTGCCGTCCGGCTGGACCTCGATGGCGTAGATCGCGTCGGTGCCGCCCAAATCGGCTGTCACCCTTCCGTCAGTGCCGAAAGACGTGTCAATCGTGCCGTCGGTGTTGATCCGCGCCAAAGCGATGTCCCAGTCGCTGTTGACCACGGCGCCACCGACCAGGATCTTGTCGTCTGCCTGGAGGGCACCTGCGAAGCACTGGTCGGTCCCCGTTGAGAACCGGACGAACACCCGGCCCTTCGCGTTCGCCAGGTTCGAACCCGGGGAGTCGTTGGCAGCGTTGAAGCCGGTCTCGTCGAGGTCGCCGTCGGCCTGGTGGACCTTGGCGACACAGTCGTAGTCGCCACCATCTCCGCCAGTGTTCGTTCCGGCATAGCCGACGAACACGACTCGGCCGTCGCTCATCAACAGCACCTCCTGGATGGCATCCGTGATGGTGCTCCAGAAGGTCCGGTCGTTCGGGTTGGAGTAAAGGCCGTTGCCGCCGCCGTCAGCGTTGAACCCCAGGTTCGCCATCCGCTGGGCAGTCGCCTTCGAGAGGTTGTTGTGGTCCTTGCCACCGCCAATGAAGGTGCCGTCGTCCAAGAAGAGGATGTCGTAGAGGACGTCGGTGCCGGCGGTCCGGTTCTGGGTCCGGAGCCCGTCGTCGCTGAAGCTCGTGTCCAGGTCTCCGTCGGCAGCCGACGCGGGAGACGCGACGGCCAAGGTCGCCATCAGCACGCACACTGCTGCACATGCCCTGAGCCACCAGCGGCGGCGTCCCTGGTTGTGTCCCATTCGTTCTTGCAGCATTACTCGATCTCTTTCCCGTCGCCCATGGCCAAGCCCCCTTAACATTTACCTCACTAAAATCTACTATAGGAGCGGCGAGGCCGTCACGGCCAGGCCGCGTACAGGCCGCGAGACATCGCAAAACAGTGCGAAACGACGCGAACCAGTGATCAACCAGAACTGCAGGCCAGAGTGGGTTTTGGGGCGTTTGTGCAGGTCAGCGGTTTGGGGTTAATCGATCTGGGGGACCGAAGGTCGGGAGTTAAAATCTCCCCAGCCCGACCACCCGAAACGTTGTCGATGGCGGGTTGTCGTCCCCTCTATTGCACACCACCAGACGGGCGCAGACCCACCCGTCAGACACACATCCTTGAATCCACGGGCGCTAGCGGTCCAGGTCAAGCTCTTATCGGTAATCTCGTCGACACGACCGTGTCTCGTCGGTTGGGTCCGCTCACGGCTCCTTCCCTACCCTGTCGGTACGACGATGGGGAGAAGCCCGATGCACGGACGACTGGACGGCCGGGTCGCGGTAGTGACCGGGGCAGGGACGGGGATCGGTGCGGGTATTGCCCGACGGTTCGCCCGAGAAGGCGCCCGGGTGGTGGTCGCCGAACGAAATTCCGAAACCGGGAACCGAACCGTCGCCGAGGCCGAAGCCCTAGGAGCCGAGGCGCTGTTCGTCGCAACCGACGTCACCGTGCGCGACCAGGCCGTGGACTGTGTAGAGGCGGCGGTGGGTCACTTCGGCGGTGTCGACATCCTGGTCAACAACGCGTGGGGTGGCGGCCGTATCGGTCGCATCGAGTGGAAGACCGACGAGTTGTTGCAGCATGGTCTGGACATGGCCTACTACGCGGCCTTCTGGACGATGACCACGGCGCTGCCCCACATGCGGGCACGGGGGGGCGGCTCGATCATCAACGTGTGTTCCCTGAATGGGGTGAACGCCCACATGTACACCCTCGAATACAACGCTGGGAAAGAGGCGCTGCGCACCCTGACCCGGACGGCGGCCGTTGAATGGGGGTGCCACCAGATCCGGTGCAACGTGATCTGCCCGGCGGCCCGCAGCGATGCGTTCCTGGCGTTCGCGGCGGCCAACCCGGAACAGGCTGCCCATGCCGAGGCGAACAACGTCATGGGCCGTATGGGCGATCCCGAGGAGGACATCGGCGGGGTGGCGCTGTTCCTGGCTTCAGACGACGCCCGTTACGTCAACGGGAACACTGTTTTCGCCGATGGGGGCGGCCATGTAAACGGGGTCTCCTGGCGACCGAACCTTCCGGAGGAACCGCCGGTCAGATGAAAGGCCGGCAGCTGCCGTCGATGGTTTAAGAGGTGTGAGCCGGCGGCGTGAAGGCGGGTCCGGAAATCACCCCATCAACTACCATCAGGGTCCCCGGAGCGATGAGCCACTAGGTCCCTTCTGGCTTTGATGGCGAGTCCCAGGGGGCGCACCACAGAACCTGAAACTCCTGGCCCACGCGTCTCCGCACGTCCATATTGGTTGAACGCGATCTGGTCGCGGACCTCGTCGAAGTCGTCCTCGTCGAGGAGGTTGCCGATCAGGGCTGGGTCATGGACCAGTCGAGCAGGACGCAGTTGTCGCCCTCGATGAATGCTTCTAGGTTCAGGTCGATCTTCACTCGTCCGATGTCGAACACGAAGGTCTCACCGTCCAGCCAGTGGACGTACGCCACGTAGTCGTAGACGGTGTCGCCGTAGAGGTCGCGCATCGGTGTAACCAGCCACTCCTCGTAATCTTCATAATTAAGCTCAGGTGGGTGGTAGTAGCGGTTGGCAACCATCACGCCATCGATCACCCACCACACCTCAGCCACGCTGGCTTCGGAACAGTCGAACCCGATCTCGAGGAGGTGTCCGTCCACGGTGGCCCTGCGCACGTAGTCGAAGTCTTGGAAACAGTCGGGGACGATTTCCCTGGAGTTGCCCTTGGTGCACACCGGTTCGCGTAGGTCGGCGTTGTCCCACATGATGTCTGAGATCGGGATCCCGTCGTCCGTGAAGTCCTCCCAGACGGGACCTTCGTAGGGTTCGCATGACAGGCCGTCGGTGCGGTCCTCGATCCACCAACCACCATCGAACAGGTAGTCGCCCATCTCGTTGTAGCCGTCGATGGCGCCCACCACCCGATGGAAACTCTGGGCACCCTCAGTAAAGCGGGGGCCGGCCGTCTCCGGATCAACGAGGTCCCCATCGAACCGGTATTCGACTTCCAGGCCACTAGTCCCGCAGATGACAATTGTCTCGACTAGGTGTTCGTTGACTTCCTCGGAGAACGTCCAAGGCCCACCAGGTGGGCCCTTCGCCGTGGTGGTTGGTGGAGCCGTCGTGGTTGGTGGAGCCGTCGTGGTTGGAGCCTGAGTTGTCGTGGTTACCGGAGCAGAGGTCGATGTGGTCAGATCCGCGATCTTCACCAAAGACGTCGAGGCCGGCACGCTGACCTCATCCGAGCCACCCCCACATCCCGAAGCCACCAGGACACCGACAACCAGGAGGCCCGTCAGTCGCCTCGTAGCCATTTCGGCGCGATCGTCACACAACTGGGCTTACCCACGAGCACAACTTAGGTGTTACAAACTTCAAGTACCCAGAGAACCGCTAGGCAGCCACGCAGGTAACCACAGGGGTGACGCACCCTGACATTCCCTGGCAGAAGCCTGGAAGTCCTTCTGGCTGCTCTGCTCGACGGGACGTAGCGTTATTGCGAAAGACGCTGACAAACAACTTCGTTACCAGGGCCCCACTCTCCGACTACCCACACCGCATTCCCACTGCCACCGACATAAGGGATAGACGTGCGCCTGCTCGTACTACAACACATCGATTGCGAACATCCCGCACAGTTGCGGCACTTTCTTGAACGCGATGGTGTCGACTGGACTGCTGTTGAACTCGACGAGGGAGAGCCGATCCCACCACTCGAAGGGTTCGACGCAATGTGGGTGATGGGTGGGCCGATGGACGTGTGGGACGTCGACGAGCACCCCTGGCTACTCGAGGAGAAGGCAGCGATCCGGCGCTGGGTGGCGGACCTAGGCCGGCCCTTTCTCGGGATTTGTCTCGGACACCAACTGCTTGCCGATGCTCTCGGCGGCAGGTGTGATCACCAGCAACCCCCGGAGATCGGCGTCTTAGAGGTGGCGCTGACCCCGGAAGGACGTAAAGACCAGATCTTTGCCGGGATGCCTACAATCCAACGGGCACTTCAGTGGCACTCCGTCAAGGTCGTGGAGCCGCCACCTGAGGCGGTCGTGCTCGCATCGTCCGACCTCTGCCCGATCCAGGCGATGCGCGTGGGCTGCCACGCTTGGTCAATGCAATACCACGTCGAGGTCGAAGCAGACACGGTGCCCACGTGGGGGACCGTGCCTGAATACCGAGCAGCGCTGGAGTCGACGCTCGGTCCAACTGCCTTGACGGGTCTTACCGAGGACGCTGAGCGTTACATGGACGACTTTGTGGCTAATTCCAAACAGCTCTACGACAACTTCGTCAACGCCGTCCAGCAGTCAGGTTGAGGTGAAGGGCCTCCAGGCAGCCAAGCGCCGCCGCTAGTCCCGGTACTTTTCGCCGCAGGCGACGCCCGCATCGAAACCGAGGGTCTGTGTTTCAGCGGGGCTCAGTAGGAACAGGTCTTCCTCGGAGACCTGCTCTTCCATCTCTTCGATCATGCACCGGATCAGATCGTGCCGACTGATTCCACGGTCCTCCAAGATCGCCTCCGTTTCCGGGTTGGCCTCCAGGTCCGCGAGAAGCATCTGTTGGAGTACCACCCGCACCTCCGTGCTGTAGGGCTCCGCTGACCCGCACCCGACGAGGCCCCCCGAGAAGCGCCACGAGCAACACCACTCCAGCCACGCGCATGGCTCGGCCCTAACGGAGACCCCCATGGCCACTCGGCCCATCGTCATCGCGATCCAAGGTGGCGACAGGCAGCCACGGAAGTGACACACCCTGACGTTGGCGGTTTGCGGATTACCAGCCAGTCCCGGGGGGCGTACAACACCTTCTAAAACTTTGGGACCCCGGTTGCTAAGGGGCCCAGTTGCGCGGGCTGGGGCGGGAAAGTCAGCTCTACAGTTTCGAGGCCAGCCGGTTCGCTGACTCAGATCCTGCGCGCCACCACCCTGAGACCGCCCAACTTGCCTCCCGAGAAGAGGCGCACCATCGTGTCGTAGAAGGCGCACATGGTCTCGAACACCTCTTCGCCGTGAACCCGCAGATGTCGGTCCCTGTGCTCGAGGTACGAGTCCAGGCGATCACGGGTGAAGACGGCCCAATCGTCTGACATGTCCTCGAACAGGATCGGCTCGAAGCCGGCATCGATGAGATCCAACCGGTACTGATCCCGGCTCGGCAGATAGTTGGCGAAGAGCTCTGACGCGAGCTCCTTCCTTTCGAGGTCATCGAAGGGCCTGCGTTCACAGAGGTCCTCGGCGTAGACGAAGCCTCCGTCCTCGAGCAACGATCGGCACCGCTCGAGGAGGACGTCCCGCTGGGGGATGTGGTACAGCGCCAGCCAACTGACGATGGCCTGGAACTGCGCACCATCCCAGTGATGGGTCAAGAAATCACCACACAGGTGCTTCACCCTGTCGTCGAGGCCGCACCGCTCCGTGAGACTCGATGCCATGAGATGGTGGTCTTCCTGAAGCTCCAGCGCGGTCACCTCGGCTCCCGTTGCCGACGCCAGGTACCTGGCCGGCCCCCCGAGCCCTGAACCGATCTCCAGAACCGAACTCCCCTCGTCGATGTTCGTCGCCCTAATCGCTTCATCCACCGCTTCGGTGCCGTGGTAGTGCAGTTGATCGAAGGCGGTCAACTCGTCGACAAGCAAAGGCCCGGTTTCGTCCTTCCCGAGTTCACGAAGCTCGTTCACCACCCTGTCGACGTGGTGGTACAACTTCATGCTCTTGATGTCGGCGCTGAGATCATTCATCAGGTTTGACCTTCGTCGGCGCCGGAAAATCGTTCCAGCCAGATTCGGCTTGCCCGCTCCCTGCCGAATTCGGCCACCAGACGAGCCCATTCGACGGCCAGGTCGTCTTCGTCAGCGGAGGGCATGAGACCTACTCGACATCGATCTCACCGACAGGCACTCTCCGGGCCAACCCTCGTACATCTTGGAGCATGTAGGCAAGCAGGCCTCGATCAACCGCGTAGAGGGACGTGTCGGTGCACGGGTGGTCCTCGACAATCTCCGCGGGACCGAGGAGTACTGGTTCCGATCCGTTGCCCACAGCCGTGGAGTCTACGAATGGAGGTCCTTCGGACCGCTCGGGCCTGCTGCACACCTCATTGCACAGAATGCACACAACCAGGCGGACACAGACATACCCGACAGACACACGGTCCTGAATCGACGGGCCCTAGCGGTCCAGATGGACACCTCGGACAGGTTTGTGTGATCTGGGGGACCGAAGGTCGGGAGTTCAAATCCCCCCAGCCCGACCACTCGAAGCGAGGCGGGAGGCCCTTCTGGCTGTCCTGCTGGTCGCGGACGTAGCGTTAGAGCCGTGAGGTTTGCTTGGCGTTGATCGCCTCCTTGATCAAGATGCACGCGACGCTGGTACAAGCCCCGTAGACGGAGACACCAACATGTCAGACATCGAAGAGGTCAGGGCTTACCTGGCGAAAGAGAACGGTCTCGCCACCGTCAGTACAACCCAGGCCGATGGGCGAGTCCTGTCGAGCGTGGTCAATTGCGGGGTGATCGACCACCCCCTCACCGGTGCGCCTTGCGTGGCCCTTGTCTCGGCCGGCGGCGCTGCCAGGCTGGGCCATGTCCGTCGCGGCTCGCAGGCAACCATCGCCATCCGGCGCGGCTGGACGTGGCGGTCGGTAACCGGCCCGGCCGACCTCATCGGACCCGACGACCTGCCTGACGGCATCGACGCCGAAGCCCTGCGGCTCTTGCTGCGCGAAGTGTTCCAAGCAGCGGGCGGCACCCATGACGACTTCGACGAATACGACCGGGTCATGGCAACCGAAGGCCGAGTAGCGGTATTCGTTGCTCCCGATCGCATCCTGGGCAACTACTGACGACCAGAGGGTCCTACGGGGCTTCCAGAACTGCGACCTGAGGATCACCGGGTCCGGTTCCGGGATCGGTATGGGCTACGACGTCGGCCGGTTCTAGTTCAAGTTTGCGAGGAGCAGGGCACGAGCTTCATTGAGTGACCTGATCCGGTCTGCCGCGCGCCCGGGATCGCCACCGCTGTCGGGATGGGCGGCACGCAAGAGCAAACGGTAGCGCTCTCTGACCTTCTGGGCCGAGACGTCGTTCTCGTCGAATTCCATCAACTCGAGCGCTTCGAGCGCGCTCGTCGGCAGCAGGTCGTGAGCGGATTCACGAATCTGTCCGTGTTGCCACAGGGTTCTCTCCTCGACGCACTGGCGGTATGTCTGGAGAAGGTCCGGTTGGCTCTGAGACGCATACAGCGCAGCCAACAGGTGCGCTATCGGCGGGGTGTGGTTGTCACTGACCTCCAGGCACAATCGTCCGTTGGTGATGACCAGTCGATCCGTGGCGCGGGCCAGTCCAACCTGGTTTGTCTGGAGTCGGTACCGGACCTGTGGTTGCGGAATTCTTTGGCAGTTCTCAGCCAGGTGGAGCAATTCGTCGAGGTCAGCTTCAGACTCGGCATTCAGTTCACCAACAAATCTTGCGACGACTTTGGCGATGAGCAGGCGACCTGAGCGTCCGGCCAAGGCCATTTTGCCGAGGCTGAGTCGTCGTGTCGGAACAACGGACCGCGAGTGGAAGAACTCGAGAACGGCCCGCTCGTGAATTGTCATCCTCTACGTCCGATCTGTCCAAGATGTCCTTGGAATCTTACCCAGACGCCTGTTCGGCTTTCGCGGGGCGTACAGGCCAGGACAACACCGCGAAATCCCAGGGGTGCCGCCAATTGTGCCACCTTGGGGCTGATTCAATGAGAAGATTGCGGTCGATGGAACGGACATCGCTCATACCGCTGGTCGACCTCGCCGGGGCCTTCGAGCCCGGCCCACGCCGCGAGAAAGCAGTAGACGCGGTCCGTCAAGCTTGCCAAGACATCGGGTTTCTGGTGGTCACCGGCCACGGTGTGCCCGACGAGGCCATCAGGGGGATAGAGGCCGTTTCACGTGAGTTCTACTCACTTCGCCATGAGGAGAAAATGCTCTGCGTGGGAGGCCCTGGGGTCTTTCGGGGATACACGCCAGCCGAGACAACCGCGCTGGCACTGTCACGTGACGCCGTGACCCCACCGGACCTGTGCGAGGCATTCTCGATCAATCGCTTTGACGACCCCGAGGTCGCCCTGCAATCTGGTCTGCGAGAAGGGCGTGAGGCTTTCTTCGCCCCGAACATTTGGCCGCAACGCCCTGAAGGATTCAGAAGCGCGTTTGAGATCTATTACGCGGTCATGGAAGACCTAGCGAATCGCCTCATGGGACTGATGGCACTGGCCCTCGGGCTCGACGAGCACTGGTTCGACGACAAGATCCGTGACCACATCACCAATCTGACCGTCAACTACTACTCCGAACTCGAGCAGCCCGAGGCCCGGGGACAGCTTCGGCGAGGTGAACACACCGACTGGGGCAGCCTCTCCATACTCCATCACGACGGCGAAGCTGGATTGCAGATCAAGGCACCCGATGGCGAATGGGAACACGTCCCGAACGTCGCACAAGCGTTGGTCATCAACCTGGGCGACCTGATGGCGTTCTGGACCAACGACCGATGGAAGTCCACCTACCACCGCGTGGTTGTGCCCGAGGACCACTCCGCCGACCGCCTCTCGGTCGTCTTCTTTCACCAACCCGCGTACGACACCCTCATCGAATGTATTCCCACCTGCACGTCGCCAGACGACCCACCGCGCCATGCGCCAACGACTTCCGGGGAATGGATCCTGTCGATGCTCGAGAAGACCACCTATTGAACCGACTCGTTGGCGGTAGCTGGACGTGACCTGACCGCCGGCCAGGTCGCAGGGCTGGCCGGCGAGTTGGCGGATAGGCCCTTCTGGCTGTCCTGCTGGTCGGGTCGGTTAGCGCTCGACCCCACACCACGGACCGACGCAGGCGAGGATGTCGCCATGGACCCTCGGGGAATCGCTCTAGCCACCGGAGCGAGCCGGGGCACCGGACCTGCGATAGCCGTCGACCTGACAGCCCGCTTTTCGTGCGCCTGATCCTCCGACCCCACCGCCGGGACGGGTTGGTGCTGGCCGTGGCGTGCGGCCTCATCGGACTCCCCTACGGGGTGCTGGCGGACAGCGCCGGACTGACCATGGCCCAGGCGGTGGCCCTCTCGGTGTTCACCTTCGCCGGATCTTCCCAGTTTGCCTTCGTGTCAGTGGTCAGCGGGGGCGGCAACCCGGCTGCAGCGGTGGGCGGTGCCCTGTTGCTTGCAGCCCGCAACGCCCTCTACGGCCCGGTGGTCACCCCGTTGTTGAGAGGAGGGGCATTCCGACGGGCGGTGGCGGCCCAGTTCCTGACCGACGAGACCACTGCCATGGCCAGCTCCCAGGATGACCCCACCGACGCCCGCGACGCTTTCTGGTTCACGGGCCTGGCCATCATGTCCTTCTGGGTGGCGGGCACCGTGGCCGGGGTCCTCCTCGGGGAGAACCTCGACGATCCGGGCGCCTGGGGCCTTGACGCGGCCTTCCCAGCGGCCTTCGTGGCCCTTCTGGTGCCCCACGTCGCCACCCGGGCTGGACGGGTGACCGCTCTGGTCGGAGCGGCCATCGCCCTGGTGGCAGTGCCCACCACCCCGGTGGGGGCACCGATCCTCCTGGCTGCGCTGGCCGTGGGACCCGGGATGGCTGTGGCCGCACGGAGGAGGTCGCCGTGAGTTGGACGGCACTGATTGTTCTCTCCGCAGGCGCCTACACCTGCAAGTTGGCAGGAGTGGTGGCAGGGGAGCGTTTCGCCGACCGACTGGCTCCGGTCACAGCGCTGTTGCCGGCGGCCCTGTTCTCGGCCCTGGTGCTCACCATGGCGGTGGCCGACGGCCCGTCCCTGGCGGTTGACGCCCGGCTGATCGGGGTGGCGGCGGGGGCTTTGGCCGCGGCCCGGCGGGCCCCCATGGTGGTAGTGGTCATGGTCGCCATGGCGGCCACCGCCCTCCTCAGGCTGGTGGCATGAGACCAGAACGCCGGTCTCTACGCACCGATGGAAGCCACCGACCATGCCTGGCCATGACTGACGAAGTCATGCCCATCGACCGTCGCGCCTTCTCGTTTCTGCACCGATCAGGGTCGTTGCGCAGAAACCGGCCCGACACTCTGTCTGGACAGGTGCCGAAAGGCGACCCGGCCCCCATGGTGGGCCGCTAGTCGGTAGTACTCGACCAGATTGGGTTCGCCGATGCGGGCCAGACTTGTGCAGCGACCTAACAGGGAGGGCATCGATGAGCGAGCGACTGCACTGCCCTTGGCCCGGGCTCCTGGCAGCGTTGGTCCTTGTCGCCTCCGGTTGCGGTGGCGGCCACGACCTGGCGATCGGGAGGAGTTCGTCGCCGCAGGTTGGGTCGATCTCAAGGCGTTTGCCATGGAACCCGAGGCAGGCGACGGATAGGCCAGCCGCCCAACCACCAACGCGCAGGCCAGGTGCACTCCAAGACCCGGCAGGATTTCTGACGCCGGAGCGTCCGGTTCGCCGGGGCTAGCACCAGAATGGACGCATGGACTTGAGCGACCTCGACGTCGCGGGGTCGGTGCTCGAACTGATCGGGAACACTCCGCTGGTGCGCCTTCGACACATCGACGCGGACCTTCCGTGCCCGATTGTGGCGAAGTTGGAGAGCGTCAACCCGGGCGGCAGTTCGAAGGACCGTCCCGCCGTCACCATGATCGAGGCCGCCGAGGCCGAAGGCCTCCTCAAGCCGGGCGCAACCATCGTCGAGCCGACCTCGGGAAACACCGGCGTCGGACTGGCGATCGTCGCCTCGCAACGCGGCTACGACTGCATCTTCGTCATGACCGACAAGGTCAGCGAGGAGAAGGTGGCGTTGCTCCGGGCCTATGGAGCCCAGGTGGTGGTTTGTCCCGTGGCAGTGCCGCCCGACGACCCGCAGTCGTACTACTCGACCGCCGAGCGCATCATGCACGAGACCCCGGGAGCCTTCCGACCGAACCAGTACCACAATCCGCACAACCCACGAGCCCACTACGAGACGACTGGTCCAGAGATCTGGGAACAGACAAAGGGCCGGATCACCCACTTCGTGGCAGGCGCCGGGACGGGCGGTACCACCACGGGAGTCGGTCGCTACCTGAAGGAACAGAACCCCGAAGTCCAGATCGTCGTCGCCGACCCGGAGGGCTCCGTCTACTCGGGAGGGTCAGGCCGCCCCTATCTGGTGGAAGGCGTCGGTGAGGACTTCTGGCCCGACACCTATGACCCGTCGGTCGTCGACATCACGATCCCGATCAGCGACGCCGACTCGTTCGGGATGGCCCGTCGGGTCACCCGGGAAGAGGGACTGCTCATCGGCGGCTCCGGCGGAACCGCGGTAGCCGCCGCCCGAGAATTGGCCGCCGGCCTCACCCCCGACGACCTGGTCATCGTCCTGATCCCCGATTCGGGCCGGGGCTACCTCTCGACGGTGTTCAACGACCGCTGGACGGCCACCATGGGGTTCGTCCGTCGTGAGGGCCTCGTAGTCGCCGACCTGCTCGACGCGGCGAGCGGCGACCTTCCTGACCTCATCTACCTCGAACCCACCGACAACGTGCGTGAGGCAGTGCTCACCATGCGCAAGTACGGGGTGTCGCAACTGCCTGTCGCCAAGGGCGAGATGCCCGTGGCTGCCGCAGAGGTGGTCGGCGCCGTCTCCGAACTCTGGCTAATGAACCAGGCCTACGAGCAGGAGGGACTCCTCGAGAAGCAGATCGAGGACGTCATGCAACCGGCGCTCCCCACGATCGGTGTCGGCGAACCCGTCGACCGCGCAGTCGAGATGCTCGAACACGCCCAGGCGTTGCTCGTGATCGATGGCGGCCGACCGCGGACCGTCATCTCCCGAACGGACGTGCTCGAGTACCTGTCGCCCGAGGACTTCTGACATGCCAGGTGGCGAGCCCCTCCTCTCCGGCTTCGAGGATCCTGACGAGTACGGCTTCGAGACACGGGCGATTCGCGCCGGGCAACCCCACGACCCGCGTACCGGCGGCGTGGTGACAGCGATCGCCCTCTCGACGACCTTCGCCCAGGACGGCGTCGGCGAGCCCCGCTTCGGCTACGAGTACGCCCGCACCGGCAACCCCACCCGCCATGCCTACGAACAGTGCGTCGCCAGCCTCGAAGGAGCGACACACGGTTTCGCCTTCGCCAGTGGGCTGGCCGCCGAGGACGTCCTGTTGCGCCATCTCGAACCGGGAGACCACCTCCTGCTCGGCGACGACGCCTACGGCGGCACGTTCCGACTCATCGACAAGGTCCACGCCCGCGCCGGCCTTGCCAGCAGCGCCGTCGACCTGACCGACCCCGAGTCGATCCGGCATGCGTGGACGCCGTCGACCCGGATGGTGTGGTTCGAGACGCCGACGAACCCCCTGTTGACGGTCATCGACATCGAGCAGATCTGCTCCGTGGTCCACGAACTGGGTGGCCTGACGGTTGTCGACAACACCTTCGCGACCCCGTACCTGCAACAACCGATCGGCCTTGGCGCCGACGCGGTGGTGCACTCGGCCACCAAATACCTGGGTGGACACAGCGACATGGTCGGCGGGGTCGTGGCGACCAGCCACGAGGCGATCGCCGAGCACGTCGGCTTCGTGCAGAATGCCGTCGGCGCCGTTGCCGGCCCGTTCGACTCGTACCTCGCTCTTCGCGGCATCAAGACCCTCCCCGTCAGGATGGACCGCCACTGTGAGAACGCTGCAGCGATCGTCGAGGTGCTCATCGCACATCCCCGGGTGTCGGACGTGCTCTACCCGGGCCTCGAGCACCACCCCGGACACGATGTCGCCATACGGCAGATGTCCGGGTTCGGCGGCATGGTGTCGTTTCGCCTGGCGGGAGGCCGAGAGGCAGCCGAGAAGGTCGCCGCCTCGACCCGGGTGTTCACGCTCGCCGAGTCGCTGGGTGCGGTGGAGTCGCTGATCGAACATCCCGGCGTCATGACCCACGCATCGGCTGCCGGATCCGCCCTCGAAGTTCCGGACGACCTGGTCAGGATCTCGGTCGGCATCGAATCGATTGACGATCTTGTCGACGACCTCGATCGGGCCCTCGCCACCGCATGAACGCGGCCATCGCCGGCTCCCAAGGGCCAACGGCGGGCGTGCAAGACCTGGCGCCCGTGGCTTCTGGAACGAGCCGCCGATGCTGATCGTCGACGGCCATGGAATGGTCTCCCCGCACGGCTACGCGGAGCACTTCGGCGCCGACCCGAAACTGGTTCCCCGGGTCCCGTAACCCCCGTACCGCGGGTATCGGTCACATTGACGTTCACGACGGGGTCACTGGCCGTAGCGTTCTTCCGTGGCCATCCGCTCCGACCTTCGAAACATCGCCGTCATCGCGCACGTCGACCACGGCAAGACGACGCTCGTCGACGCCCTCCTGCGCCAGTCCGGTGCGTTCAGCGCCCACGAGGAGGTCGCTGATCGGGTCATGGACTCCATGGACCTCGAACGCGAGAAGGGCATCACGATCCTCGCCAAGAACACGGCGATCCAGCGCGGCGACATCAAGGTCAACATCGTCGACACCCCCGGCCACGCCGACTTCGGTGGCGAAGTCGAGCGGGCGCTCAACATGGTCGACGGCGTGCTGCTGCTCATCGACGCCGCCGAGGGACCCCGACCCCAGACCCGCTTCGTGCTGCGCAAGGCCCTCGAGGCCGACCTGTCGATCGTGGTCGTGGTCAACAAGGTCGATCGTCCCGACGCCCGCCTCGAGGCCGTCGTCGACGAGGTCTACGAACTCTTCCTCGACCTCGACGCATCCGAGGAGCAGATCGAGTTCCCGATCGTCTACACCGACGCCCGCGCCGGCACCGCCACGCTCGACCCGGCAGTTCCCGGCACCGACCTGGGGCCCTTCTTCGACATCGTCCTCGAACACGTGCCGCCGCCCTCGTACGACGAGGACGCCCCACTGCGGGCGCACGTCACCAACCTGGACGCCTCCCCCTACCTCGGCCGGATCGCCGTCTGCCGCATCAGCAGCGGGACCCTCCGCCAGGGTGCACCCATCGCCTGGTGCCGCACCGACGGCTCGATCCAGTCGGCACGGATCGGCACGGTCACAGTCACCAAGGCACTGGAGCAGGTCGAGGTCACCGAGGCCGGCCCAGGTGAGATCGCCTACGTCTCCGGGATCGAGGGCGTCACCATCGGCGAGACCCTCGCCGACCCCGAGGACCCCCGTCCATTGCCCGTCATCTGCGTCGACGAGCCGACGCTGTCGATGACGCTCGGCGTCAATACCTCGCCGGTCGCCGGCGACGACGGCTCCAAGTTGACCGCCCGCCAGGTCAAGACCCGCCTCGACGCCGAGCTCGTCGGCAACGTGTCGCTGCGGGTGCTGCCCACCGAGCGCCCCGACACCTGGGAGGTCCAGGGCCGCGGCGAGCTCCAACTGGCCATTCTGGTAGAGACCATGCGCCGCGAGGGCTTCGAGCTCACCGTCGGCAAGCCGGCCGTCGTCCTGCGAGAGATCGACGGCAAAGTCCACGAGCCCACCGAGAGCCTCTCGATCGACGTCCCGGAGGAACACGTCGGCGCCGTCACACAGCTCCTCGGCGAGCGTCGGGCACGCATGGTCGACATGGTCAACCACGGAACCGGCTGGGTGCGCCTCGACTACATCGTCGCCGCCCGGGCGCTCATCGGCTTCCGCACCGAGTTCCTCACCGAGACCCGCGGCGCCGGAATGCTCCACCACGTTTTCGAGGGATGGGAGCCGTGGATGGGCGAGCTTCGCACCCGCCCGACGGGCACCGTCGTCGCCGACCGCACCGGAGCGGTCACCGCCTACGCCATCGCCGGAATCCAGGAGCGGGCCAGCCTCTTCGTCGCTCCGACCGACAAGGTCTATGCCGGGATGATCGTCGGCGAGAACCCCCGGTCCGAGGACATGGACGTCAACATCTGTCGCGAGAAGAAGCTCACCAACGTGCGCGCGGCGGCATCAGACGACACGATCCGCCTCACGCCACCCCGTCGCCTGTCACTCGAGCAGGCCCTCGAGTTCATCGCCGACGACGAGTGCGTCGAGGTCACCCCGGGGGCAGTGCGGCTCCGCAAGGTCACGCTCGACGCCGGCGAGCGGGCCCGCCACGTCAAGCGCCTCAAGAACGCCCGCGTCTGACCGACGCCGGGCAAACTCCTCAGGCGAGGATCCGGACCACCCCGTTCACCGGGTCGACCTCGACAAGATCCCCGTCGGCGATCGCCTCCATGGCCCCCGGTGCGCCCACCACCGCCGGGATGCCGAGTTCGCGCGACAGCACCGCAGCGTGGCTCATGGGGCCTCCCTCGGAGGTGACGAGCCCCCCGACGAGGGTCAGCACCATGTTGTAGGCAGGCGTCGTCGTGCGCGTGACGAGGACCTCGCCCGGCTGGAGCCGGTTGAACGCCTCGTCGGCGCTCTCGGCCACCCGGGCCACCCCCTCGAACGCCTCGTCGCCGATTCCGGAACCATGGAGCGGCTTCCTCCCATCCATTTCGGCGTCCTCGACGACCATGCCGAGTTCGGAGAGGCAGGCAAGGATGACCATCACCGTCTCGGCGAGGGGCGCCGGCAGGGCATCGAGGGGCGGGGTTCCCTCGGGGTCACCAAGGGTCTGCGGCGGATCCAGGGTCTTCTGGTGGAAGCGTTCGGCGGCACGTGCGGTCAGGTCGTCGGCGGTCGGCCCGACGCCGTCGACCACGATCAACGACAGTTCGTCGCGCCCCAACTCGAACACGTGCACGGCCTCGTGGAGCCTTCCCGAATCGACCATGCGTCGGCCCGCCTCGAGCATGGTGAGGCGCAGCAGGCCAGCCGGCCACTCGGACGTGATCGGGCCGTTGTCGTCGCGCAGGTCCATGGCCTCGCGGGCCCGGGCCAGCAGGTCGTCGAAACCGTCGCGGTCGCCGTCCGGAACCCGCCGACGGAGGTCGACGATGGTGGCCTCGAGGCGTCCGGCATCGTGGACCCGCTCGTCGGCGCCGGAGAGGATCGTGGCGAGGACCACCTCGGGCGACTCGCCGAGGGTGGGGGAGTCGAGGTCGTAGCCGGCGAACAGCACCGAACCCCGGTAGCGGAGGTAGGTGTCGAGGGCAGCAGAGATGTCGGACGAGGCCGCGGCCACCTCGTCGAGGCTCGTCGGGGACGCCCCAACCTCGGCGAGGCGGTCGCGGATCCGACGGAGCGCCTCGGCAGGAGCCGACGTGGACGGCGACGCTCCCACGAGCGCCCCGAGCATGTCGCCTCCCTGGATCCCCCAACGGTGACCGGCCACGAGGAGTTGGCCGATCGGCCCGAGGTCGTAGCCGTGGAGGCGGAAGTGCTCCTCGAAGGTCCAGCGGATGTGCGTGAGCAGCGCCTCGAGGTGCTCGGCCAACTCGGCGTCGTCGAGGGCCGGGAGGTCGACCGCTCCGAACGCCAGGTTCTGCTCGACGAGTCGTGGACGTGTCACGGCATGCCACTCGGCAATGACCGCCGGGGCGGGCGAGTGCTCGAGGTTGCGCCGAGCGGCCCTGGTCCGACGGCGGAACTCGGGATGCAGTCGGGAGGCGATCCTGAGGAGGAACAACGGAGGCGGCTTCGCCGAGGGCTTGTCGGACCGGATGAGGGGCCGCATCCTCGTGTAGGTGAACCCGTTGACGAACTGGAACGAGAGCGTCTCGGCCGGCACGCCCAGGATCGGCCACTGCTTGCGATAGGCGGCCTGCATCGCCTCAGGCACCAGCCACCGCATGATCGGCGTGGTGCCACCCGGGAAGTGCGAGCGGTCCAGTTGCCAGAAGCCCGGACCGGGTGCCTCGAAGGAGTCGATCGTCTCTGTCCCCACCGCCGACACCGTAGGTGAAATGGTGTAGGGCGACACAGGTCGTCGCCGGTAGCGTCGGCTGACTTGTCCACCAGGCGGCTTCGGCCGTCTCCGTAGTAGCACCGGGGTAGGTGAAGCGTGCGAATCGCAGTCGTCAGGGAGCGTGCCGAACGCGAGCGCCGGATTGCCCTGAGCCCCGAGGCGGTCGAGAACCTGACCGGCGACGGCCACGAACTCGTCGTCGAGGCAGGCGCAGGCGAGGCGGCGAACATGGCGGACGCCGCCTATGTCGAAGCCGGCGCCACGATCGCACCCGACCGGGCTGCGGCGATCGGCGACGGCGGAGTGGTCGTCGGCGTCAACGGACCGGACACGCCTGAACTGCGGGCCGGCCTCGGCGCCGACCACGTCGTCCTGGGCCTGTTCGACCCGCTCTGGCGGCCCCAGCCGATGGCCGAACTGGCCGCCACCGGGGCCACGGCGCTCTCCCTGGACCTGGTGCCCCGCAGCACGCGGGCGCAAGCCGTCGACGTGCTGTCGTCGACCGCGACGGTCGTCGGCTTCCAGGCGGTCCTCGTTGCCGGAGTGCGGATGCCGCGGCTCATGCCGCTCCTCATGACGGCGGCCGGCACGGTGCCGCCCGCACGGGTGGTGGTCCTCGGCGCCGGCGTGGCCGGCCTCCAGGCCATCGCCACCGCACGACGACTCGGCGCCGTGGTTCAGGGTTTCGACATCCGTGAGGAGGCCCTCGAACAGATCCGCTCGCTTGGGGCAAAGTCGATCGACCCTCCCGAGGCCGATCCCGACGATCCGACGGACCCGGCGCAACGCACGCAGGCGGCGCTGACCCCGCACCTGGCGGAGGCCGACGTCGTCATCACGGCAGCACAGGTGCCCGGTCGCCGGAGCCCCACGCTCGTGACCGACGTGATGGTCGAGGCGATGCGGCCGGGCGCCCTCCTGGTCGACCTGGCCGCCGACCGGGGCGGCAACTGCACCCTCAGCCGTGCCGACGAAGAGGTCCTCCACGGGGGTGTCACGATCCTGGCGCCGACCGACCTGGCTTCGGGCTCGCCCGTTTCTTCGTCGCGGATGTTCGCCAACAACGTGGTCAACCTGCTCCGCCTTCTCACCACCGACGGCGAGGTCGTGCTGGACCTCGAAGACGACATCGTGGCGAGCATGCTGGTCACGTCGGGTGGCGAGGTCGTCCACCCGGGGGTCCGTGAGATGCTCGAGCCGGCACCCTCCGGAGGCACGGAGTCATGACGCTGCTCGTCGCCCTCACGCTCTTCGTCCTGGCGGTATTCCTCGGCCTCGAACTGATCACCAAGGTCCCGGCCACGCTGCACACGCCCCTGATGTCCGGTTCGAACGCCATCTCGGGCATCACGCTCATCGGGGCGCTGGTCTCGGCGGGCTCCGACCACTCGACGCTCACCACGGCACTGGGCGTCGCCGCGGTGGCCCTGGCCACGATCAACGTCGTCGGCGGATTCCTCGTGACCGACCGGATGCTCGCCATGTTCCGGACGCGCCGCAAGGGCGGATCATGACGTTTCCGGACGCCATCGCCGTCGGCTACCTCCTCGCAGCCGTCCTCTTCATCCTGGGCCTCAAGGCACTCGGACGGCCGCGGACAGCCAGGCGCGGCAACCTGCTCGGCGCCACCGGCATGTTCATCGCGATCGTCGTAACCCTGCTCGACCGGGCGATCGTCGACTTCCGGTTCCTGGCGCTCGGCGTCGCCATCGGGGCCCTGGCCGGTGCGCTGCTGGCGCTGAAGGTCCGCATGACCGGCATGCCCGAACTCGTGGCGCTGTTCAACGGCTTTGGTGGTGCCGCCTCGGTCCTGGTGGCCGGCGCCGCATTCCTCGAGGTCGTCGACGCTGGCACGGTCGACGACCAGTTGGCAGTGGCCGCAGCAGTGACCGTCCTGATCGGCGCCGTCACCTTCACCGGATCGATGGTCGCCTTCGGCAAGTTGCGCGAATCGCTGCGGTGGAACGGCTTCAGCGGGCTCCACATCGTCCGCGCAGCCACCGGGGCGGTCGCACTCATCCTCGTCGTAGGCGTCGTGATCCAGCCCGACTCCCTGGGCTGGTTCTGGGGCCTCGCCGCTGCCGGACTGCTGCTCGGCGTCCTCGCGACCATCGCCATCGGCGGCGCCGACATGCCGGTCGTGATCGCTCTCCTCAACGCCTTCTCAGGCGTGGCGGCGTCGACCACCGGCTTCGTGCTCGACAACCCGCTGCTCATCATCGCCGGCTCGCTGGTGGGCGCCAGCGGACTGATCCTCACTCAGATCATGTGCAAGGCCATGAACCGGTCCATCCTCGACGTGGTGTTCTCGAAGGCCGTGGTCGTCGCCCGGGGCTCCCACGACGACGCCTACGGCGACGGCGTCACCTCGACGTCGGCCGAGGAGGTGGCGATGCTGCTCGAGGTCGCCTCCCGGGTGGTCATCGTCCCCGGCTACGGCCTGGCGGTGGCCCAGGCCCAGCATGCCGTACGCGAACTCATGACGGTCCTCGAGGGGGCCGGTGCCGAGGTCATGTTCGGCATCCACCCGGTGGCCGGCCGCATGCCCGGCCACATGAACGTGCTCCTGGCCGAGGCCGAGATCGGATACGAGCACCTGCTCGAGATGGACCGGGTCAACCCGATGTTCGCCCAGACCGATGTGACGATCGTGATCGGTGCCAACGACGTCGTGAACCCCTCGGCCCGCGATGACGCCGGCTCGCCGATCGCCGGCATGCCGATCCTCGACGTCGACGAGTCGGGCACGGTCATCGTGGTCAAGCGTTCGCTCAGCCCGGGCTTCGCCGGGATCCCGAACCCCCTGTTCGTGGCCGACAACACGCTGATGCTGTTCGGCGACGGCAAGCAGGCGGTGCTCGACATCGTCGCCGCCCTCATGGAGGGCTGAGACCCACTTCCTCCGGGGCAGGGGTCCTGGCAGACTCTGCGCGCAGCCGAGCGAACGGGAAGGCGATGGGTTCCATGGAACGGAAGGACGTCGCGGCAGCCGTCGACGTCCTTCCACGCGACACCTACGACGGACGGACCGAGTGGCCCGGCCTGCTTCGCAAGGTCGCCAGGGAGCGCCCCGGCTTCGACAGGTCACCACCCGGATGGAGGCAGGAGTGACGACCCCTTCGGGAACGTTGCCATCGGCTCCGCGATACGGGTACCTTCCGAGCGCTCCAACACCGTCCCCCGGAGAAATCACGACATGACACAACGAGTCGCCATCATCGGCGCAGGTCCCAGCGGCCTGGCCCAGTTGCGGGCCTTCGCCTCGGCAGCCGCCCAGGGCGCGGAGATCCCCGAGCTCGTCTGCTACGAGAAGCAGGACGACTGGGGCGGCCTCTGGAACTACACGTGGCGCACCGGCGTCGACGAGTATGGCGAGCCCGTCCACGGTTCGATGTACCGCTACCTCTGGTCGAATGGCCCCAAGGAGTGCCTCGAGTTCGGCGACTACTCCTTCGAGGAGCACTTCGGCAGGCCCATCGCCTCGTACCCGCCGCGGGAAGTCCTCTGGGACTACATCAAGGGCCGCGTCGAGAAGAGTGACGTCCGCCGGTTCATCCGATTCCGCCATGCCGTGCGCGAGGTGTCGTTCGACGAAGGCACGCAGAAGTTCACGGTCACCGCCCACGACCTCCCCAACGACGTCACCTCCTCCGAGGAGTTCGACCACGTCGTCGTCGCCAGCGGCCACTTCTCGGTGCCCAACATCCCGTACTTCCCCGGCTTCGAGAAGTTCCTGGGCCGGGTGCTCCATGCCCACGACTTCCGCGACGCAGTCGAGTTCCGGGGCAAGGACGTCCTACTCATCGGCTCCAGCTACTCCGCCGAGGACATCGGCTCGCAGTGCTACAAGTACGGCTGCTCCTCGGTCACCATCAGCTCACGCAGCGGCGGCACCGGCTACGACTGGCCAGAGGGCTTCGCCGAGGTGCCACTGCTCACCCACGTCGACGGCAAGACCGTCCACTTCACGGACGGCACCAGTCGCGAGATCGACGCCGTGATCCTGTGCACCGGCTACCTGCACCACTTCCCCTTCCTGCCCGACTCGCTGCGGCTCCAGACCCGCAACCGCTTGTGGGTGTCGAACCTCTACAAGGGCGTCGTGTGGCGGGACAACCACCGACTCTTCTACCTCGGGATGCACGACCAGTACTACACATTCAACATGTTCGACGCGCAGGCCTGGTATGCCCGCGACGTGATCCTCGGCCGAATCGAACTTCCGTCCGACGAGGAGATGGACGCCTACGAGTCCCATTGGCTGGCCCTCGAGGAGGCCCTCGAGACCGCCTACGAGGAGATCGACTTCCAGGGCGACTACACCCAGGACCTGGTCGACGACACCGACTACCCGGACTTCGACATCCCCGCCGTGAACCAGATGTTCAAGGACTGGAAGGCCCACAAGAAGGCCGACATCATGGGCTACCGGGACCAGGGCTTTCGCTCCACGCTCACCGGGACCGTCGCACCCGTCCACCACACCCCATGGATGGAAGCCATGGACGACTCCCTCAAGGACTACCTGGCCGACGAGGCGTAGCGACCGACGCCTTCGGCCAACTGCCCTCGGTCAGGGTGTCCACCGTTCAGATTCGTAGGCTCCACCAGTCATGGTCGTCCTGTTCTCGCTTGTCTCTGCCGCGCTCTTCGGTACCGGCGACTTCTGCGGCGGGCAGGCGGCGAAGCGGGCCGGGGTCATCCCGATCGTCGCCGGCTCGAACCTCATCGGCCTGCTGTTGGTCTTGGTCTTCGCACCCAGTCTGGCCGAGCGCTTCGACGGGGCCGACTTCCTCACTGGGATGGTCGGCGGCCTCTTCGGCCTTGTCGGCATTTCGCTCCTGTATCGCAACCTGTCGCGTGGCCCAATGGCCGTGGTGGCGCCGATCGCCGCCCTCACCAACGCTGTGGTCCCGGTCCTGTGGGGCGTCGGCTTCGGCGAGCGGCCCACCAGCGTCCACGCGGCAGGCATCATGCTCGGATTCGTCGCCATCGTGCTGGTCTCCCGTCCGCCCGAGACAGCCGGAGTAGTCGTACCGGGACTGGTGTTCGAGTCCGTACTCGCGGGCGTCGGGTTTGCCGGCTTCTTCATCGCCCTCGACGCAACCGACCTTGCCAGTTCGCCATGGCCGATCGTTGGCGGCCGTCTCGTCACGATTGTGGTCCTCGCGGCGGTCCTTGCCGTCGTCCCGCGGGCCCGGACCCCGGTGCGTGACGTCCGGTGGCTGATCCTCGCGTGCGGCTTCTGCGACTGCTTCGCCAACGTCCTGATGCTCGAGGCCCTCGGCAGGGGAATGCTCAGCCTTGTGGCCGTGCTGACTTCGCTCTACCCGGCAGCCACAGTGCTGTTGGCCCGAATCGTCCTACAGGAGCGGATCGGGAAGGGACAACTGGTGGGCCTAGTCGGGACCCTGGGCGCGGTCGTGTTGATCGTCACGGGATGACCCGGAGGCGGCAAGGCAACAGACCGCAGGCGTGCGATCCTTGGAGGATGCGTGCCGTTGCCTCCCTCGTCGCCCTGCTGGTGCTGGCCACCGCATGCAGCGCCGGCGAAGGCCCCACGATCGTCACTCCGACCACCACCCCCGACCTGTTCGGCGGCGTGTCGACGATCTCGACGCTGCCGCCCGCCGAGGTGCCGGACTGGGAACCCGTACAACTGGTTGCCGTGCGCAAGGAGGCCGAGGCCTGCATCGCCAGCGCCCGCCCGGACGAGATCGTCCTCCCGGACGAGGGCCCCCGGACCGTCACGGTCGAGTCGGGCGACACGTTGGGCAAGATCGCCGAACGCTTCGACGCCACCGTTGCGGCGTTCATGCGGGCCAATTCGCTGAGCAACCCCGACCGACTCCGAGTGGGCCAGGTGCTGATCGTGCCCCGGGAACGTCCCGACGAGGTCGACGGACCGGAGGGCCCCAAGGTCGAGTGGGAGGAACTGGCCTGTGTGCTCGACACGGGGGTGGCGGCCCACGGACCCGACGGGCTGCCGGTCGGGGCGCCGGGGCGGATCGAGGTCGTGGTCCGGTGGCCCCGGATCGACGGGACCGACGAGGCTCCCCGGGTCAACGGCCGTCTCCTCGGCCTCATCCAGGGGGCGTTGGCCGTCTTCCTCGACGACGTGATCACCGCCGTCGAACGCAACGGCTATGCGTGCAGGGAGGCGCTCGACGGCCGTTGCATGTGGCTCATGCACGAGTACGACGTGCTGCTGTCGAACGACGACGTGTTCAGCCTCCGCAACACGACCCGTCGCCTGCTCCCGGGGGCGGCCGCCGAGTCGGCGGAAGTGCTCACGGAGACCTTCGACCTGGTGATCGGCCGTCCGTTCGAGATCGACCTCCTGTTCGACGACGAGGCTGACTGGGTCGGGGCCCTGTCGGCCGAGGCGATCAAGCGCCTCGAACAGGAACCGTGGGTCGACGAGCGCCGCCATGTCGGTGCCGGGCCGGACGCCGCCAACTTCGAACGGTTCAACCTGACGCACGGTGGCCTGGTGCTTTCCTTCGCACCCTTCACGGTGGGGGGATCGGGGACCAGCACGGTCCTGATCACGATCCCGTACCGGGCGCTCGAAGGCCTCTGGGCGATCGACGGCCCGGTGGCGCCGCTCCTCGAGAAGCTGGACTGACCGGTTCGGTCATCGAACCCGGGTTCCCTAGGCTCGGCGCCATGGAACTGACCGAGGCCATGCGTACGACCTTCGCCTGTCGGGAGTTCACCGACGACCCGGTGTCCGACGAGGTGCTCCACCGGATCCTGGACGAGGCCCGCTTCGCCCCATCGGGCGGCAACCGACAGGGCGGGCACGTGGTGGTGGTCCGCGACCCGGCCATCCGGCGCCGCCTGGGCGAGCTGGCCCAACCGACGCTGCGGGTCTACGCAGCCCAGGTGGCGGCGGGGGAGACGCCCTTCAACTCGGTGCACCCGACGGCGATCGACGTCGAGGCGGCGCTTCGGACCCCCACCGACATGCTGCCGATGTTCAGCCACCTCGACGAGGTGCCGGTGGTGCTGGTGGTCACCGTCGACCTGACGCAGGTGGTCTCGGTCGACAAGGACCTCGACCGGGTGGGGCTCGACACCGGTGCGTCGATCTACCCGCTGGTCTGGAACATTCTGCTGGCCGCCCGTGCCGAGGGCCTGGGGGGCGTGCTCACCACGGTCGTCGCTCCGGCGGAGGCCGATGTGCAGGCACTGCTGGGCCTGCCCGAGGAGCATGCCATCGCCGCCCTGATCCCGCTGGGGCGGCCGGTGCGACAACTCACGAAGCTGCGTCGGCGCCCAGTGGAGGATTTCACCACCATCGACCGCTACGACGGGGTGCCCCTCGGACCCGCAGGGGAGTAGGTTTTCAACCGTGCTCGAGGAACCCACATCCCCGGCGGTCCGGGACCAACCCCGCGGTCGGCTGCTGTTCGGCGCCGTGCTGGGCTCGTTCGCGGTCATCGCAGCGCTGGTGGCATCGGCGGCGGCCGGCGCCGGCGGACCCGGCCCCACGATCGACCAGTCCAGGCAGTTGTCGGCCGAGCGGGACGGAACCCAAGCCGGTGGCATCGACCTCGACTCGCACGGAGCGACCTTCTCGTTCGAGGTGTGCATCGACGGCGTGCCGCACCGCTGGGAGGGCGACGACCCGTTCGGGTGGAAGCTCGATGACCGCGGCAAGTTCGAAGGGTCCCCACCCCTCGAGCCCGACCCCGACGAGAAGTGCGAAATGGCGGACCTACGCAAGGAGCGCGGCGAAGGCCAGGGCCTGTTCGACTTCGTTCCGGACTTCGAGGCGTTCGAGTCCTGCCTCGCCGAGGAGGGCGCCGACCCCGATTCGCCGCACGACCGGAACCGGACCAGCGTGATCGTCGTCGGACCCGACGGTCGCACCGTCGTCCAGTTCAGCGACGACGTCGGCTCGGTCACGGTGACCGGAACCGACGAGGGCGTCGAGGTCACCATCGACGGCGGCGCAGCAGTGGTCGACGTCGAGGCCAGGGAGCAGTCCCGCGAGGAGGCCTACGCCGCCTGCGAGTCCCTCCTTCCGGAGCCGCCCCAGGGGAAGTTCGGGTTCCGTGGTCCGTTCGAAGGTGGGGAACACGGACTGTTCGACGGGTTCTTCGCCGAATTCATCGAGGAGTTCGAGTTGGAGTTCGAGCTCCACGAGTTGGATCCCGGTGAGAACCGGCGCGAGCGGCGCTCCGGTGACCTGCGCGAACTGTTCAGTGGCGTCGCCGACGACGGCGGCCGCTGTGAGGGCGCCGACACCCAGTCGGCCTGAGCGCCTCCCCGAGGGTCAATCTCCGGGCGGGCTGTACGACACGGAGTTGCGGACCGTCTCGGCGGCAGCGTCGAGCTCCTCCGGAGTCAACAGGACCGTGACACGGGCGTTCACCGCCCCCGAGGCGGAGACGGCCAGGCTGAGGGCGGCTGCATCGGCGTTCGACGCCAGGTCTGCGACCACGAATGCATCCTCGCTGCCGAAGGCGAAGTAGAAGGACTCGACGGATCCACCCAGTGAGGCGGCGGCCGCTGCGGCAGCCTCTGTTCGGGCAGAGCCGCCGTCGGAGAGCAGGCCCTGGACCCCCTCGGTGGTGTAACTGGCCTGGATGAGGTACTTGGGCATCGTCGTCCCCCTGTCGTCGTGCCGACCGCCGATCGACCGGCTGGCGAGAAGTCTCGCGCGGTTTCCGAATCCGTGCACAGGGAGGTCCCGGCACGCCGGTCGGAAGGGGGGCCGTCTACCCTCGCCGCCGTGGAACTCGGCCTCACCATCCATCTGACCGACCGGTCGATCGACGTCCGCGACCTGGCGGTCGAGGCGGAGGCCCGCGGGTTCTCGTCGCTCTGGCTCCCGGAGCACACGCACATCCCCGCCAGCCGCCGGACGCCGATCCCGATGGGCGGCGTGGACCTCGCCGACGAGTACCCCCGGTCACCCGACCCGTACGTGTCGTTGGCAGCGGCCGCAGCACTCACTGACCAGATCCGGCTCGGCACGGGCGTCGCCCTCGTCGCCCAGCACCACCCGATCAACCTGGCCAAGGCGGTGGCGTCGGTCGACGCCCTCTCGAATGGCCGCTTCGTCCTCGGCATCGGCTACGGCTGGAACGTCGAGGAGATGGCCCACCACGGCGTGGAGTTCCGAACCCGGCGTGCGCAGGCCCGCGAGCACGTGCTGGCCATGCGCGAACTCTGGACCGGGGAGACGGGTGAGTACCACGGCGACTTTGTGGACTTCTCGCCCAGCTGGGCCTGGCCGAAGCCCGTTCGGAACGGCGGGCCACCCGTCTACATCGGGGGCGGCGCCGGGCCGAAGATGTTCGCCGCCGTCGCCGAGTTTGCGGATGGTTGGCTGCCGATCGGAGGAGCAGGCGTGCGTGCTGCGCTCAGTGGCCTGCAGGCCGCCTGCGATGAGCAGGGCCGCGACGCCGGTGAAGTCGACGTGATCCCGTTCGGTACCCTGCCCGACGAGGGCAAGCTCGAGTACTACGCCGGACTCGGCATCACCGAAGTGGTGCTCCGGCTGCCGTCTGCGCTTCGCGACGAGGTGCTGCCGGTGCTCGACGAGTTCACCCGCTTCATCGACTGAGGAGAGATCAATGCCACACGACCTGGTGATCCGGGGAGGAATGGTCGTCGACGGCACCGGCGCACCGGCGACGATCGCCGACGTTGCGATCGACGGCGACCTCGTCGTCGAGGTCGGTCGGGTGGAAGGAACCGGACAGCGTGAGATCGACGCCGAAGGTCGGGTCGTCACGCCCGGATTCGTCGACATCCACACGCACCTCGACGCCCAACTGTCCTGGGATCCGATCGGCAGCTCGTCGTGCTGGCACGGCGTGACGTCGGTCGTGCTCGGAAACTGCGGCGTGACCTTCGCCCCGGTGGCTCCGGGCGGTCGGGAGTTCCTCGCCGAGATGATGGAGTCGGTCGAGGACATCCCCGCAGAGTGCATCCTCGACGGCCTCTCCTGGAACTGGGAGACCTACGGCGAGTACCTGGCCGAGGTGGCGTTGCTGCCCAAGGGCATCAACGCTGGCGGCATGGTCGGGCACTGCGCCGTGCGCGTGGCAGCCATGGGGGAGCGCTCGCTCGACGAGGATCCGGCCACTGCCGAGGACATCGCCGCCATGGTGCCGATGGTCGACGAGGCGCTTGCCGCCGGCGCCCTCGGGTTCTCGACGTCGCGGACCTTCCTGCACCGGGTGCCCGACGGCCGCTACGTGCCCGGCACCCACGCAACCGAGGACGAACTCTTCGCCTTTGCAGACTCGCTGGGCCACTACGGCGGCATCTTCGAGTGCGCCGCCAAGTTGGGTGGCCGCAACGATCCCGAGGGCGAGTTCACCCGCGACGAGATCCGCATGTACGGCGACATCAGCCGAAGGGGCGACTGCCCGGTGACCTTCGGCCTCACGCAGGTCGACATCGTCCCCGACATGCACCTGCGCGTCCTCGACCACGTCGCCGAACAGAACGCCAACGGGGCTCGGATCCGACCCCAGACCACGTCGCGTCAGATCGGCATCCTGTTCGGTCTCTCCGGTCGGACCCCGTTCGACCGGGCCGACGGCTGGGGCGACCTGCGCGACCTGCCACTGGCCGACAAGGTCGCCCGGTTCACGGAGCCTTCGTCGAGGGCGGCACTCGTGGCGGCCGCCGAGGCCCGGATCGAGGGGCTCCCGCTGGACTGGTTCTCGTTCTTCCCGCTTCCCGACGACCCGGTCCGCCACGACCTCTCCCGCGACGAGAGCGTGGGTGCCGAGGCCCAGCGCCGGAACGTGTCCGTGGCCGAGGCCTTTGTCGACCTGGCCGTCGAACTCGACGGCCGGCGCCTGTTCACCCTCCCGTTCCTCAACCAGCGCATGGAATCCGCCGTCGAGATGCTCCAGCGGCCCGAGGTCGTGATGGGCCTCGCCGACGCCGGCGCCCATGCGAAGCAGATCATGGACGCCAGCCAGCCGACCTTCTTCCTCACCCACTGGGTACGCGACCGGGGACGGTTCACCCTCGAGGAGGGCGTGCGTCGCCTCACCTCCGACACCGCCGACCTGTTCGGCATCGACGGACGGGGCCGCCTGGTGCCGGGTGCCCACGCCGACGTCAACGTGATCGACTTCGAGGGGCTGAGGCTCCACTACCCGGAGATGGCCCACGACTTCCCGGGTGGCGCCGGCCGGTGGATCCAGCGGGCGGACGGCTACGAAGCGACCATCGTCAACGGCGAGGTGTTCATGGAGTCCGGCGAGCACACCGGGGCACTGGTCGGCCAGATGCTGCTGGGGTCGGCTGCAGGCTGAATCCTCGCCGAGGACGGGTCAGGCAGGAACGGGCTCTCCGCCGACCACCACCGGGAACTGCCGGTCGGGGTGGTTCTGCCTCGACCGCCCGGTCGGGCTGCCCTTTGACGGATCGCCGTCGAGCCGCTCGGCCCCGTCAGGGGCGTACTGGAGGATGTAGGTCCTGCGGACCTCGTCGGTGGTGTTCGGGCCCGTCATGTGGGGCGTCAGCGACGAGAACACGACGATGCTGCCTGCCGCTGCCGGAACTGCCACGACACCCTCGGGATCCTCGAGGCACTGGTGGCCCAGCGGCTCGACATAGGCGTGGGCGAGCGTGCCGCCCAGGTGCAGGCCGGGGACGACCCACGGGCAGCCGTTGTCGACCGTGGCGTCGGTGAGCGGAACCCAGCAGGTGAGGTACTGCTGGGGCTCCACGTAGGTGTACCCGTTGTCCTGATGCCACGGGAAGTGGCGGGGCTTCTCGGGTTGCTTGTAGACGAGCTGGTCCCAGTAGAGCCGGACGTCGTCACCGACGAGGTCGTGGCAGAGGCCGGCGAACACCGGGTGGGCGGCGAACCGACGGGCCACATCCGAGGCGAGGACCGCATGCGGAGAGAACAGGATCGCGCCGGCCTCGGCGATGGAGAGCCGCTCGTCGGGCATCTGGCGGAGGAACGCCTCGGTGGCCTCTGCCCGCTCGTCGAGGGTCGCCGTGACCTCGTCGAGGGTCGCTGCGTCGAGGACGCCCTCGATGAGTACGTAGCCCCGTTCGTGGAAGGCATCGGCCTGATCGGCGGTCACGACCAGGTAGCCGTCGGGCGTTGGGCGCTGCCAGGCGAATTCCTCGTTCCAGGGATGGGGGCGTGGGTCCACCGGCCGATCGTAGGCGTTCGCACCGGTTGGCTACGGTGGCGGGCCGTGCCTGCCCTGAGCAACCTCGAGCGGGAGTCGTGGGAGCGCGATGGCTTTGTCATCGTTCCCGGATTCGCCGACGGAGCGACGTGCGCCGCCCTGTGGGAACGGACGGTGGCGATCAGCCGGACTGCTGACGCGGGAGGCGACGTGGGGGATGCCCAGGTGCTCCTCGAACCGGCCCCGGACCCCTCGGCGGTCCTTCCCGAGGAGAAGGTCGGGAAGGTGTTCCGCCTCCACCACGAGCCGGGCGTCCACGCGGACCTGGCCCACGATCCAGGTCTTGGCGACCTGCTCGGTGACCTGCTCGGCGAGGATGTCGACTGCTTTCTCTCCCAGTTCATCTTCAAGAACCGGCGGGCGCTGGGGCAGCCGTTGCACCAGGACGCCTGGTACTTCCGGATGACCCCGAGCGACCAGGTCGGCGCCTGGCTGGCGGTCACCGAGGCGACCCTCGAAAACGGGCCGCTCTGGGTGCTACCCGGTTCGCACCGGGAACCGCTCCACGACGTCGAATCCGACCGGCGGCCGGGTGCACAGTTGGGCTACGTCGAAATCACCGACCACGACATCGACGGCGCCATCCCTGTGCTGCTGGATCCCGGCGACCTGCTGCTGTTCCATGCCCACCTCATGCATCGTTCCACCGACAACTTCACCGAGGCGCCCCGTGCCGCGATGGTGTACCACTTCGGCTCCTCGGGTACGCATGACCCGGCCGTCGATCCCGATCCGGCGTCGCTGGCTGGCTACCTGCGCGACCTCGGCATGGAGGTCGAGGAGCCACTGGCGCCCTCCGTGGAGGCGGCGGTACGCGCCAACGTCCGGAACCGGTGGGTTCCGGTCCGGCGTGGCGGCCGGTCCGTGGGTCAGTCGTTGACGGGGGCCGAAGGCAGCGGGTCGTAGTAGGGGGACTGCTCGGAGTCGGGCGACTCCGCGTACATCGAGATCGCCCCCTCGGGGTCGAAGGCCTTGGGCGGTGCCTCGGGCATCTCGCCGAGCAGGTAACGCACGCCGCCGTCGACGAACATGTACATGCCTTCGCCCTCGTTGCGGAGTTCGTCGATCCCGACCTTGGTCGGGTTCCACCACACCTCGGTGATGTCGTCGACGCCGAAGTGGTCGGGCTCCATGTCGGCGGGCCAGCGCCCCTCGTCGCCGAACGAGATCGACGGGATGGTCAGCCCGCGGGCGGTGGGCGAGGCCTCGAAGAGTTGGTCGGCGAGGTTCTCGATGGTGAGGTCGGGTCCGATGGCTGTGAGCACGGCGTAGAACAGCGCCGGGTTCGGGTCGATGAGGCCGATCGTGTCGTCAGCAGGCGGCGTCGTGCCGTTCCACCACTCGTAGATGAAGGTGGAACCGCCCTGTCCGGGGGCCACGCGTGCGGACAGGTTCGAGAGGCCGAAGGCGTTCGCCCACTGCTCCTGGTCGTAGGTGCGGGCGAACACGTTGGTGTCGACGAGCACCGAGCCGGTCAGGATCCACTCGGGGAACCAGCCCTGGGCGGTGGCCTCGCGGGTGAAGTCCCGGGGGGCGATCGCGTCGCCATTGAAGATCACCGACGTGACCCCGGCGGCCTTCATCTTCGCGATCGTGTTCGAGGCACTCTCCTGGAGCGTCGCCGGGTCCAGAACGTAGGAGACGGATTCGGCGATCTCGACCCCGTACCCGGCGAGGAGTTCCGCGAACCTGTCGTTCTGTTCCGCTGACGCCGCGCCGACGTCAATCCAGATCCGTCCGAAGACCCGTTCCTGGTCGTGGAACGACTCGTCGCCGGCGTGGATGGCGTTGTCGCCGGCGAGGCGCTTGCCGACGTACTCGGCGACCAGCATGTTCAACTGCTGGCCGCTCTTGCCGAGCGACCACCCGTAGGGGTGGTATTCCTCGTAGTACTCGGGGGACTGGGCGGGGCCGCATCCGAAACAGGGGATGCCGCGGGCCATCAACTCCTCGGAGAAGGCATTCGTGAGACCAGGTCCGCTCCAGACCATGAAGGGCTCGATCTCCTCGGCGATCTTGACCGCATCGGCGCGTGCGGAGACCGCGTCCATGACGAAGCCGGACCCCACCATCACCTCGAGGTCGACCGAGCGTCCGTAGGTCTCGTAGTACGACTCGTAGTAGGCGAGGAGGTCGCGCGCGGTCTGCCCGACCTGGGCGTTGGTGTCGTCGTTGTCGATGGCGTCGGTGATATAGGCCATGATGGGATCGGACTCCTGGGGCAGCCAGTAGACGATCTTGATCGTGTCGGCGGTCACGCCGGGAGCCGTCGCCCCGCCGTTGTCGCCCTCGAAGGGTGCCCAGCAGGCGGTGCGGAAGAACCAGGGGATGGCGACCAGTCCGGTCTCGGTGTCGCAGCGCTCGCCCCAGTCAATGGTGTCCTCGATACCCAGTTCGACTGCTAGGTCGTAGAACAGGACGTGCTCGGGCAGTCCGGTGAGTTGGTCGATGCCATCAACGATCACCGGTTCCACCGTTGGCGCCTCGGTGGTGGCCGGTGCGGCGGTGGTGGTGGCCGGTGCGGCGGTGGTGGTGGCCGGTGCGGCGGTGGTGGTGGGTGCGGCGGTGGTGGTTGGTGCGGCGGTGGTGGTGGGTGCGGCGGTGGTGGTGGGTGCGGTGTCCTCGTCGCCGCCACACGACGTGGCGAATACCACCACCATGGCGACGGCCACCAACGGCGCCCAGCGCCGTGTGGCGCTCCTGCACGATCCGTGGGTCCGTGACGGTTGCATGTGCGTACCCCCCTGGCGCGCGTCCTTCAAGGCTCAGACCGTAGTCGGCTTCGATCGCATGAGTGCCTCCGGGTCCGAACCGAGGTAGGAGGCCACCACCGCCGGGTGCCCGAGGACCTCGTCGGGCGTTCCCTCGGCCACCACGGCGCCCTGGTCGAGCGCCACCATCCGATCGGCGATCGAACGCAGCAGGGCCATGTCGTGTTCGATGACCACGAGAGCACAGCCCATCTCGTCACGGATCCGTCGGATCACCGGTGCCAGGGCCTCAGCCTCGCGTTGGGCAATGCCACTGGACGGCTCATCGAGGAGCACAACCACCGGACGGTGGGCGACCACGCAGGCGAGGTCCACGATCCGGCGGGTGCCCGTCGAGAGTTCGTTGACGAACTTGGAGCGAAAGGCCCCGAGCCCCATCATCTCGAGCAGTTCTGCCACCCGTGACGCCACCCGCTTTTCACTGGCGAGTATGTGGGGAAGTCGCAGAGCTGCCGAGACCGGGTCGTGTGCACCGGTCCAGCGGTCCAGGGCCACCGCCAGGGTCTCCTCCACCGTGAGCGCCGGGAAGAGCCGCGCATCCTGGAAGGAACGTCCCAGGCCGCGGCGCGACCGCGTCGAAGGACTGCGACCATCCAGTCGACGACCCTCGAGGATGGCGCTCCCCGCGTCGGGCTCGGTGAAGCCAGAGATGAGGTCGAACAGGGTGGTCTTCCCGGCCCCGTTGGGTCCGATCAGACCGAGGATCTCGCCTGGGTACGCGTCCAGGTCGACGCCGCCGACAGCGACGATGCCGCCGAAGGAGCGGGCCATTCCGCGGACCTCCAGGATCGCCGACCGGCCATCGTCTGCGGGCCTCCCAACACGGACCGGAGTGCGCTCCGGATCTCCGGCCGTGCCGGGGTCCGGGTCGCCGACCGAGGCAGCGCCCTCGAGGAACACCGAGCGCAGGATGTCGGGCCGTTCCAGGAGTTCAGCGGTGGGTCCCTGGAAGCGGATTTCACCCTTCTCCATGAAATAGGCGGTTTCGGCGACCGTAAGTGCCGTGTTCACGGATTGTTCGACGAGGATGATGGTGACGCCCTCGTCCCGGAGTTCCCGGACCATCGGGAGCAGTTCCTCCACGACAACGGGCGCCAGCCCGAGGGTCAACTCGTCGATCATGAGCAGCCGTGGCCGGGTCAGGAACGCCATGGCGAGGCCGAGCATCTGCTGCTGGCCCCCCGAGAGGTCGCCGGCCCGGTCGTCGAGTCGGTCGGCCAACTGCGGGAACCGTTCCAGCACACGACGCTGGGCGGCCTCTGGGTTGCCCCGGCGATCCAGCCACGAGGCGGCCCGGAGGTTCTCGGCGACGCTCAGGGACGGAAACACCCCGATGCCGCCCGGTAGTTGCGCAACGCCGAGTGCTGCGATCTCGTTCGGAGGCGCGTGGGTCACGTCCCGTCCCTCGAGGATCACTGATCCCCGTTCCGCCTCCGTGATGCCGGAGATGGCCTTCAGAAGCGTTGACTTTCCGGCTCCGTTCGTGCCCAGCAGGGCCACGATCGTCCCTTCCTCCACGTCGAAGTCGACGTCGAAGAGCACCTGGACGTTGTCGTAGCCCACATCGAGGCCGCGGCACAGCAGCAGCTTTCGGTCACCGCGCCGGCGGGCCAACAGCACTTCGGAGCGAGCGGCAGCGGTCCGCCAGACGTCTTCGATGTCACCGGCGACCAGACTTCCGGCCGACGACATGATCAGGCCTCCGATGACAGCGACGGGCAGCATCACCACCATCCCGTAACGAATTCCCCAGTTGTCGGCGATCCATCCCACGAAGGGGAGGACCAACAGTCCTGGAAGTACCCAGAGTGAACCGATCGAGAACACCATTGCCCGTGCACGCGGCGGGGCGATCAGCGACAGCACCGCGAGTATCCCCGGCCACAGAATCGCTCCACAGATGGTGGTTGTCGCAGCCACTCCGAACGCGATGCCCAGGTTCGGGGACAGGGCGTAGAAGACGTACAAGCCTCCTTGGAGTACGGAGGTGAGGGCGAGGAATCTGAGGACGAGTCCCGGGCCACGTGCCAGCAGCCGGGTGGCTATGCGGGCCCCGATGACCAGCCCGATGATGCTTGAGGGTGCCAATGCAGCGCCGAAGATCGCCCGTCCCCGTATGCCGAGACCGAAGACCTCCTCAAGGAAGAGGACGTTCAGCGAAGCGAATCCACCGATGCCAACGGCTACGAAGGGCATGGCAGCGAACATCCTCCGCAACGAGGCGATCTTCCATGCCATCCGCCAGGCTTCTGCATAGGACGGAGGTCCTTCTTCGATGTCGACCGCCTCGGCCTCTGCGCCGGCAGCCCGGCGTTCATGGGCACCACGTACTGGTTCCCGAAGCCGAACGGCGAGGACGACCAGCACCAGGGTGGGGAAGGCAAGGACGAAGAACGGAGCGCGCCAACCGAAGGAGGTGGCGAGCAGACCTACCGACAATGCGCCAAGGGTTGCTCCGACGGGGTTGGCCGCCTGATGAAACGAGAACACCCTGGGGCGGTCCGCCGGGGGGAACCAGTCCGCGAGGAGGGAATTGTGGGTCGGGTCGTTGACGGCCTTGCCGATAGCCGAACCCGATCTGGCGAAGCCGAGGAACACGATGCCGGTGGCCAGGCCCGTGGAGAACGAACAGACAGACCAGGCCAGCGCCCCAACCATCGCCAGTCGGACCCGGGGATAACGGTCGGCCATACCGGCAATCGGCACCTGAAGGGCCAACGATGCTGCGGTAACCAGGGCAAGTAAGGAGAGGAGGCCCTGGTAGTCGAACCCGAACTCGTCTCGGATCTCCGGCAGCAGAAGCCCCCAGGCTGCACGGTCGAGTTCGTCGACGGCATTGAGGCCGAACAGGATGAGCAACGGGTAGAGGGGCCCGTCGCCGGCGACGACCCGCAGGGAAAGTATGGGGTGGCGCAACACGGCCAGGCCACGCTGAAGTTGTGCGATCACGGCGACGCCCCCTGTTCGGAGGCTTCGAGGCGGTCGGGGGTGATCCCGGGTGCGTCGATGCCGCGGCGTTCCGCCAGTCGGCGTAGGCCTGCGTCGCGCAACTGGTAAAGGCCCCCGGCTATTCCGCCGGGCAAGACCAGCAAAACGATCAGTACGCCGATGCCTGTGGAGAGGAGCCTGAAGTTGTCGGGCAGCCACCATCTACCGCCCCACCAGTTCAAGGCACCAATCGAGGCACCAAGCATGGAGCCCAGGCCTCCGGTCACGCCTGCAATGAAGAGGCCGATGCTTGCCTGGGCTTCGCCGCCCACGACGAACGCCTGCTGGTGGTGGACGATGAGGGCACCCGCTGCTGCGGCGATGAATCCCGAGATGGAGAAGGCGGTCAACTTGGCCCGTGTGGCGTCCACCCCATAGGCCTCGGCAGCTGATTCGTTCTCCCGCATGGCGATGAGCACCCGCCCCGTGCGACTGCTGCGGATGCCGGCCACAGCCACGAAGGTCAGCGCCATGGCCACGAGGCTCACGTGGTACATCGCGAACGAACTGGTCCAGTCGATTCTGCCAGCGATGGGGAAGCGTTCGATCCGCCCCGACGGCAGCCAGTCGAAGAAGCGAGGGTTCAACACGTACGACGTCGTTGCCACCACGAAAGCCAGCGAGGTGACTGCCAGGTAGAGGCCTCGTAATCGCAGGGCCGGTAGGCCCACAGCGAGTGAGGCGACCACTCCGGCCACGCCGGCGCCCAGGGTGGCCAGGATGAGGTCGACACCCCATTCCTGGGTGAGTTCGGCCCCCACGACCGCACCGATGGAGACGAAGGCCCACTGGCCCAGCGACAACTGGCCGGCCCAGCCGGTCAACACCACCAGCGACACCACCACCATGATGACGAGGTGCAGGTAGGACGCCCGCAGGGTGTTGGTGGTGTCCATCCAACGGGGCAACCACAGCAGGAATGCGGCAATGCCGATCGTTGCCCCGAACCGCAGGACCAGGATCTCGGGGAGTCGGGACAGCGCCTTGGGTAGGCGACGGATCTCGCCGACAGCCTGGAACGAGCCGAGTTCCAACTCGCCGCGTTCCTTGCGGATCCGACGGGCCAGCAACGCCACGATGATCACCAGCGCCATGATGGCGTCGCCCACCAGGGAAGTGTCCTGGTTCCAATCGATGCCCTGGTGCAGCATGCCGAGCGCCACCGAGGCACCCAGAACTGCCGGCAGGCTCTCGAGTCGCCCGATCATGAGGGCAGCGAGCGCCCGGAGCAGGAGGCCGAAGCCGAGGCCGCCCCCGACGGGAAGTCCGATCACACCGGCTCGCAGGTACAGGGCCAGGAACGCCAGCGAGGCGGCGATGGCCCAGACCAGCGTCTGTACCGCCTTGACCGGTATGCCCAGCGACGAGGCCCGGTCGGGGCGTTCGGCGGCGGCACGGATGGCCACGCCCAGGTTGGTCCAGCGCAGCAGTGCACCGACGAGCGCCAGGACCAGCGGGACCAGGATGAGGACGGCGAGGTGTTCCGCGCGGAGCCGGACGGGACCTACGTCCCAGACGGCATCGATGGGCACGGCGATGCGCTGCGAGACCACCTTGGAATCCCACCAACGCGGCATCAGCAGCGCCGGGACGGCCAGGGCCTGGGACAGGCCCAGGGTCGCCACGGTGAGGACCAGACGTGGGGCCCGGAAGAACCGCCGGATGACCAGGAACTCCGATGCGCCCCCGAGGGTGAACGAGGCAGCCAGCCCGATCCCCAGTCCCGCCAGCCACGGGAACCCGCTCTCGACGACCAGCATCACCGCCAGGATCGTCGGGATGAGCCCCAACTCGCCCTGGGCGAAGTTGAGCACCCGGTTGGCCCGGTAGACGAGGAACATCCCGAGTGCCACGAGTGCGGTGATGAGGCCGAGCACGATCCCGTTGATGACCACGCCCAGCGGCGCCGGGAACAGCACCTGTTGCACCAGCAGGATCAACAGCGGACCGACCAGCCACCCCGTCCGGGAGCGAAGACCGGTTCGAGTTCCCCGATCGATCCCCATGGGACCGGGACCCTAGTGGTGGGCGGTGATGCCGCTACGGTCCGACGGATGCCGCAGCCCGCCGAGCGCCCACCGTTCGAACTGGTCGACTTCGGGCTGGGTCCCTACGTCCACGGCCGGGCGAGTCGGCGGTTCTCCGTCTACACCCGAGGCAACGCCGGCGAGGTCTATCCGGAGGTGGTGTTCCCGTTCAGTGCCTCGATGTCGGCGACCCTGGCCGGCGATCCTGCCCGTGACGCGATGCTCGCCACGGGCATCATGACGGCCACCGAGTGCGACGAGGACGCCGACGTCCACATGGGGGTGTTCGGTGGCTACACGTACCTGAACCTGTCTGTGTCGCGGGTCCTCGCCGTGCGCACTCCGGGGGCGACGATTGCCGAGACCGACGCCACGTTCCTCGGCTCAGAGGGAGTCGCCCCACCGCACATGCCGCAGCGCACCGACCGCAACCTGTGGGCGACGCTACGTGGCATCCGGTACGGATTCTCGATGCTGGGTGGAGGCCGGTTGTCGGGCATCGACGCCGACCGCTCCGAGGTGGAAGCCTGGCGACGGTCCCTGCCCGACATGACGGCGGCTTCTGACGACGAACTCGTCGCCCTGGTCGAGGACGCCATCGCGATGCTCGGCCGGATGTTCATCAACCACCTGCTGGTCTCCGGTGGAGCCGGGGCCGTCCTGGGCCTGTTGCGGCGCGTCTGCGAGAAACGCCTGGGGGACACCCACCTGGTGCTGCGCCTGCTCGGCGGCCTCGGTGACGTGGCCTCGGCGGAGCCGTCCTGGGAGCTCTGGGACCTGGGGCGCATCGTCGCCGGGTCCTCCGAGTTGACGGCCAGCTTCGACGCAGGGCTCGAGGGCCTCGAGGAGCGCCTGCGGGCCGAGCCGGCAGCGGCACCATTTCTCGGAGCGTTCGACGGATTCCTCGCCCGCCATGGTGCCCGTGGCCCCAACGAATGGGAGATGGCCTGCGAGGTGTGGGACACGGATCACCGGTTTCCGCTGGCACTGGTCGACCGGATGCGGGTCGCCGGGCCCGACCATGCTCCTGCAGCGAGGGCCGAGCGCCTGGCCACCGGGCGAAGGGCGGCCCTGGCCGATGCCCGCAGTCGACTGCGGGGCCGCCACCTCAGGTGGTTCGAACGCTGTCTGGCGTCAGCCGAGTCGCACACCCGCGCCCGGGAGGCGGGAAAGACGCTGCTTGTCGAGATCATCCACGAGTGCCGGCTGGCACTCCGCGAGCTGGGGCGGCGCCTTGCCGAACGGGGTGGTGGGGCGCCCGACGACCTCTGGTACATCCTCTACTCCGAACTCGACGACTATCGGCGGGACCCGTCGTCGTTCGGCGAGGTGGTGGCCGGGCGTCGCCGGACTCGTGAGGCGCTGTCGGGACTCGTGCCTCCGTTCGTGTTCGACGGCGAGGTGCCACCGGTCGCCACGTGGAAGCGGCGGGCCGACTCCGAGGTGGTGCCCGTGCCGGTCGGCTCGATCCTCACAGGCATCGGCGGCTGCCCCGGAGTCGCCCGGGGGCGCGCCCGCGTGGTGCTCGATCCCGCCCGGCCCGGAGACCTCGGGCCGGGCGACGTCCTCATCGCCCCGATCACGGACCCGAGTTGGACGCCGCTGTTCGTGCCGGTCGAGGCGGTCGTCGTCGACGTGGGCGGCCAGATGAGCCACGCCGTCATCGTGTCGCGGGAGTTCGGCCTGCCGTGCGTGGTGAGCGTGGTCGGTGCGACGACTTCGATTCCCGACGGTGCACAGGTCGAGGTGGACGGCTCCGCCGGGACGGTGACGGTGCTGTCGGAGGCGTGAGGCCCCCTGGGCTCAGGCGTTGGCGGCCCGGAAGTCGGCCATGAACGACACCAGCGTCTCTACCGACTCGAGGGGCATGGCGTTGTAGACGCTGGCCCGGATGCCGCCGACGCTGCGATGGCCCTTGAGGTTCACCATGTCGGCCTCGGCGGCCTCGGCGACGAAGCGCTCCTCGAGGTCCTCGTCGGGAAGGCGGAACACGATGTTCATGTGCGAGCGGGAGTCCTCGTCGACCGGCGAGCGGTACCAGCCGTCGCTGCCGTCGATGGCGCCGTAGAGGAGGGCGGCGCGCTCGGTGGCACGGCGCTCGAACTCGTCCAGGCCGCCGTTGGAGATCATCCACTTCAGGACCTTGCCCATGACCCAGATCGAGAACATCGGGGGCGTGTTGGCCAGCGAGTCGTTGGCGTCCTGGACGGCGTAGTCGAGCGACGACGGGAGGTCACGGCCCGAGCGGCCCAGCAGTTCCCGCTTGACGACGACCACGGCCATGCCGGCCGGGCCCAGGTTCTTCTGGATGCCGCCGTAGACCAGGTCGAAGCGGCCCCAGTCGATCGGACGCGACAGGAAGTCGGAGCTCATGTCGCCGACCATCGGGAGGTCGACCGTGGGATACCCGGGGAAGCGGATGCCGCCGATCGTCTCGTTGGTGGTCATGTGGAGGTACCGGGAGCCCTCGGCGATGTCGAACTCGTCGGCGGACGGCATGCGGGTGAAGCCCTCGTCGGCGCCGGTCCAGGCCTCGTGGAGGTCGGTGACCTTGCGTCCGTCGCCGAGCGCCTTCTTGCCCCAGGCTCCGGTGTTGACGTAACTGGCGGTCTCGCCGTCGGCCAGCAGGTTCATCGGGACCTGGGCGAACTGCAGCGTGGCGCCACCCTGGAGGAACAGCACGGCGTAGTCGTCGGGAACGCCGGCCAGCGAGCGGAAGTCGGCCAGGGCGGCTCCGTGTACGGCGCCGTAGGGGGGTGCCCGGTGGCTGTCCTCGAGCAGCGACATGCCGATGCCGTCGAAGTCGAGCAGTTCGTCCCGAACCTCCTCGAGGATCGAGGTAGGCAGCGTGCAGGGCCCTGCGCAGAAGTTGTGCACGCGTGCCGGGGAGTGGTGCGGGGCGGTGGTCATTGAGGTGTCTCCTCTTGAGCCCGGACCGGCCGTCCATGGCGGGCCGCAGGGTCGTCATCGACGTCGGACAGGCTATCCGAGTCGGTGGTGGGCAGGGCTCAGCCGAAGGCGTCGATGGTGAGGCGTCGCAGCACCGGCTCGACGGCGGCGGCGGTCCGTCGGGCCGACTCGTCGAGGACGGCGGGATCCACGCCCTGCGGCTCGTCGATGCCGAGGGGGACGACCTCGTAGGTCGAGGAGCGGTGCACCCAGGTGGGGACGTAGGCGGCGTCGACCACGCCCACGGAACCATCGGGGAGGTCGCCCACGGCGAACCAGGCGATCAGGCCATCCTGGGTGGCGGCCGGGCACTCGCTGCACATGCGGCGCTCGTCGCCCGGCTGGTTGGAGAGGAAGTTCCCGAGCCCGATGGCGGCGTACTTGCCGTCGCGCTCGATCACGGGTTGTGGGACGTGGGCTCCGTGTCCGAGCAGGAGGTCCACGTCGGGCGAGGCCAACAGGATGTCGACGAGTTCCACCTGTCGGCTGGTGGCAGCGGTCTCGTACTCGGGACCCCAGTGGAGGCTGAGGACCACGAATTCGGCTCCGGAGGCCCGGGCGGCTGCGGCGTCGGTGAGGATCTCCGCGGCATCCACCCGGGGGACGAGCCATTCGGGCTCGGTCGGCAGGGATCCCCCGTTCATGAGGTCGGTGTAGGAGAGGTGTGCGATGGAGATTCCGTCGGCCTCGAATGTCGCCGGGCCGTCGTCGGTGGCGGTGGTCGCCATGCCGGCGGTCGCCACTCCGGCCCGCCGCAGGTGGTCGAGGGTGCTCGCCACGCCGGTCGTTCCGGCGTCGAGGCTGTGGTTGGAGGCCACCGAACAGCCGTCCCAGCCGGCGTCGGCGATGGCGTCGGCCAACTCGAAGGGCACCCGGAAGCCCGGGTAGTAGGCGAGGTCGGAATTGTCGGCCGAGAGCGGCGTCTCGAGGTGGCAGAGCGCCACGTCGGCGCCGGCGAGGATCGGGCGGACGAGTCGGAACATGGGCCGGAAGTCCCAGGTGCCGACGCCGCCGTAGTCGGCGGCCCGGTCGGCCACGTACTCGTGGACCAGCAGTTCGCCGGTGGCGACCAGGGTGAACGAGCGTGCCGGCTCCCAGGTGGTCGTGGTCGTCGGCTCTGTGGTCTCCGGGGGCTTGCTGTCGTCGGGGCCGGACCCGTCGGTGCTGCTGACAGGTGGCTTCGTCGTCGTGGCGACGAACGTTGGGTCGTCGCCGTCCGGAAGGTCGCGGACGATGTCGTTTACTGCCAGCGCACCGATGGCGAAGGCACCGATGAGTACGAGTCGGGTGAGCCGCCAGGCGACCTTGCGTTCCCGGGGCGAGATGATCCCGCCGGTCATGAGGGGTCCCGGAGGATCGGGATGCCCGGGCGCTCGTTCTGGTCGTTCAGCCCGTCGCGGCGGACGAAGCGGCCACCCACCAGCACGTGTTGGATGCCGGCCGACTCGACGCCGGTGTCGGCGATCGACGACCGGTCGATAATCGTGGCCGGGTCGAAGACCGTCACGTCGGCGACGGCGCCTGCCTGGATGCGACCCCGCCGGGCCATGGCGGAGCTGACGTCCTCGAGCAGCCGCGCCGGCAGGATCGTGATGCGCCCGAGGGCGTCGGGGAGGTCGAGGATGCCGCGTTCACGCACGTACTCGCCGAGCAGTCGGCTGAAGCAGCCCGTCGAGCGGGGGTGGTTGTTGTGGCTGATGGTGAGGATGGCGTCGGAGCCGAGCATCACCCACGGGGCGGCCAGGGCGTCGGTGATGTCCTCCTCCGCCATGGCGAACGCCGCCGTGAGGAGGTTTTCGGCCCGGGCTTCGCGGAACGTCGCCTCGGTCAGGCGGTCCGGGGTGTTCGCCACCTGGAGGTCGCCGTAGTCGATCCCGTACTTGGCCCGGAAATCGTCGAATCGGGCACTGGCGGCATAGGTCGCCCAGAAGGTGTACGGGTAGACGCAGGCGGTGATCGACAGGCCCTCGGCCCGGGCGGCGTCAACCTGGGCGATGGCCTCGACCATGCGCCCGGTGCCGCCCGTGGAGTTGATGTGCTCGATGTGGATCCGACAGCCGGTTTCCCGGGCCACGCGGATGGCCTCGTCGATGCCTTCCTCCTGGCTCGACGGGGGATCGGGCTTGGAATGTCGCAGGTGGAGGCAGAGTGGCACGCCATGGCGGGCGGCGACCCGGCCGTGGGCCAGCATCTCCTCGAAGGTCACTCCGATCACGTACTCGGGCTGTTCGTGGATTCCGACCGCCCCGGCCAGCAGGTCGGCCTCGGCCCGGTCGGCCAACTCGGCTATCTGGGCCTCGGTGGCGTAGCCGATGTTCGCTCCCAGCGCCTTGCGGTGTTCGTACTGGTCGGTGGCTCCCCCGTAGTTGACCGGCGGGTCGTTGCGTTCCTCCCGGGCGAGGAAGTCCTCCATCGTGTCGTCGATGCCGTGGAGGCAGAGGTTGGTCGTGACGCCGTCGGCGACCTTGTACCACTCGCCGTAGCCGTTGGGCGGGTAGCTCAGGATGTCGATGAAGCCGGGGGACACCACGAGCCCGGCGGCATCAACGGTCGTGGTGCCCGTGATCGGCTCGAGGCTGATGCGCGTGATCGTGTCGCCGTCAATGCCCACGTGGGCCACGGCGTCGAAGTGCGAGTCAGGGTCGATGACCCGGCCTCCCGAGATCACCACGTCGTGGACGTGGGCGTTGTCGACGACGGCGAGGCTGTCGTCGAGCACCGGTGGGACGTCGGGGACGGGCCGTCCGGGTGTCGTCGTCGAGGTCGCCGGGAAAGTGGAGGTGGTCGGGTGTGGCCCCACCGACGAGGGTGGGGCGGCGGGACGTCCGGTCGGGAGGCGCCGCAGCATCCCGAGGCTGGCGGCGCCCAACCCGAGCCCGATCAGTACCCGCCGGCGTGCCAGCGGGGCGGGCCCCGGTTCGGGCCCCTCGGGCCCCTGTTCGTCCGCAGTCACCGGGCTGACGCTACCGGCGGCCCTCCGCCGGGTGGGGGCACGCCGTGCAGGAGCGGGGGCGACCTGTCGGCCACCGTGGCGGTCGGTACGGTCTAGGCGTGGAAGGTCGGGCGATCGCCGGGATCGCGATGCTGTTGGTGGTCCTGTTGACGTTCACCCTGGCGGCCTTCCTGACGTCGGACTCCGATCGCTACGTCATCCCGTACGTCTCCGCCGAACCGATCGACACCGTGGCCCCAACTCTCGTCGTCGACGCCCCCGGCGACAGGGCGAGGCCGAACCAGCGAACACTGGCTCCGTACCAGGGCCTCGGTGCATGGGTCGACCTGTTCGATGCCCACCCGGGGCTGGCCTCCGGTGCACCCACCGTCTGGCCGGCCGAAGTCGCCGGGATGGCGGCACAGGGCGTACAGACGCTCTTCCTCCAGGGAGCGCGGGCTGCGCAGAGCGCCCGGTTCCCGACGACCGACCCGTGGCTCCTGGCCGAGTACCTGCTGGCCGGGCACGCCTCGGGCATCGCCGTCGTGGCCTGGTACCTCCCGATGTGGGAGGAGGGCGACGAGGACCTCGACCGCCTGGTGGCGCTTTCGGCCTTCGAGGTACTGGGCCACCGCTTCGACGGCATCTCGGTCGACATCGAGTGGACGGACGACGGCCTCGAGTCCGAGGAGCGCGGGCGGCGCCTGGTCGACCTCAGCCAACGCCTGCGCAACACCGTCGGGACCGACGCACTCGGGGCGATCGTGATGCCCCCGGTGGTGACCGACGTGATCAACCTGGACTTCTGGCCGGGGTTCCCGTGGGACGGGATCCGCTCGACCTACGACGTCTGGCTGCCGATGGCCTACTGGTCGTTCCGGACCGAGGAGCATGCCGATCCTCTCTACTACACGGCGGAGAACGTGCGCCTCCTGCGCAAGAACCTGGGCGACGGTTCGGCGGTGGTGCACGGGGTGGGTGGCATCGGCGCGGCCGACGGTTCCGAGCTTCCGGACCCGGGCGAGCCGCTGGCCGCGCTCGGCGATCTCGATGGCTTCCTCGCCGCACTCGAGGAGGTCGGGGCGGTAGGCGGATCGATCTACGACTGGGTGACCACGGGCCCCGAGGCCCGCAAACGCCTGGCAGCGGCATTCGCCGGTTCATGACACCCATCCGATCCCCCTGGTGAGCGCGACCAGGCTCGGCTCCTCGAGGAGTTGCGCAAGGTCGGCCAGGGCTTCGGAGGGGTCGGGCATGAGGCGGGCCGACCATCGTGCGAAGGACCCGTCGTCGAACCAGTTGGCGTCGGTGGGCCGGATGCCGGAGATGGCGAGGCTGCCGACGACACAGCGTCGCCGGAGGTCGGACCAGTCGAGTCCTTCGGGGCGCAGTGCCAGCACCTGACGCAACGTGGGGCCACGCGAGCCGAGGGGCCGGTCGAGCGTCATCCCGAGGACCCGGTCCAGCCAGAGCGTGTCGAGGAACCCTCGGACCGGGCTGTCGGGGAGCGGCGTGTCGAGGCCGACGATGCGACGGCAGAGGTCGTCGATGGGGCCGGTGCCGTTGGACAACAGGTCGACCCGTTCTTCGTGCCGTCGACCCGAGACGCTGTACCCGCCGCGGGTGACGAGGTGGAGCAGTCCGATGTCGGTCGCGCCGTCGGGGCCCACGGCCGTGGCGGGGGCCACCAGGGCGGCAGCCGTCCAGCATGAGGGAGCGGTCCAGCCCACGAGGTCGTCCAGGCGGCCGATCGGGTGGCGGGCCAGGCGTCGGCGTCGGCTGACGCCGTAGAGGCAGGGCTGGCAGGGGTCGAGCAGCTGGAGGAGTCGTCGGACGAGGAACTCGGTGTCGACGTCGGGAGTCGGAGGTTGCATGGGCATTCCCTCGGGAGAACTGGTGGCGGGGGACGCAGGGGGAAGCCGTACAGCACTCTGCCCGGGGCCTGTGACAGGGCATTCCTGAGCACGATTCGCGCGGTTAGTGGTCAGACGAACGTGCTGAGCGCGCAAACGTGCGGGAAAGCGCGTACCCTCTGATCCATGACGGAGGCACTTGCGCACCCCGGCACCTCGACGACGGCCTTCGGGGTCGGTCGACGCGAGAACCACGACTCGTCCGCCTTCTACGCCCGCTTCACCCCACCGACCCTGTCCGACGACGACACGGTCGCCTCCCTCGACTTCGACGACGCCGGGATCGACGACGGCTGCCTCCTCGGCGACAGCCGCGACATGTCGCAGGTGCCCGACGACAGCGTCGCCCTGGTGGTCACCTCACCGCCCTACTTCGTCGGCAAGGAATACGAGCTGGACCTGGCACAGGACGCGGTCCCCGCCTCCTACCTCGAGTACCTCGACCTGCTGCGCGAGGTCTTCGCCGAATGCGCCCGCGTACTCGAGCCCGGCGGCCGCATCGCCGTCAACGTCGCCAACCTGGGGCGCAGGCCCTGGCGCAGCCTCGCCGCCGACGTCACCCGGATCCTCCAGGACGACCTCGGCCTGCTCCTGCGCGGCGAGGTCGTCTGGCAGAAGGCCGACGGCGCCACCGGCTCGGTGGCGTGGGGATCGTTCCGAAAGGCGGCCAACCCCGTGCTCCGTGACATGACCGAGCGCGTGATCATTGCCAGCAAGGGCCGATTCGACCGGGCCCGGCCGGCGGCACAGCGGGCAGACGAGGGACTGCCGCACGTGAGCACGATCACGACCGACGAGTTCATGGAGGCCACCCTCGACGTCTGGCGCATCGACGCCGAACAGGCCACCCGCGTCGGCCACCCGGCGCCATTCCCCGTGGAACTGCCCCGCCGGCTGATCGACCTCTACACCTACCGGGACGACGTGGTGCTCGACCCCTTCATGGGCTCGGGCAGCACCCTCGTCGCCGCCGTCCGTTCCAGCCGACGCGGCATCGGCTACGACCTCGATCCCGAGTTCGTCGCCCTGGCGGAGCAGCGGGTGGCCATCGAACGCAAGCGGGTCGCCCAGGGCCTGACCGCTTCATGGCGGCGCAGCGACCTGGCCCCCACAGGCCGCCAGGAGGCCCTCTTCGCCGACCGGGATGCCCAGGAGCAGGTGCTGGACCGTGCAGCCGACGCCGGCAAGAAGGCCGCCGACATCGCCGAGGCCCTGCTCGACGAGGCCGGCTTCGAGATCGTGCGGGCCGGCGCCAACCTGCGCGGGATGGGCGTCGGATTTCCGTTCCTCGTGACCGACCGGGTCGAGGGCCACCAGTGGTACGTGGACGTGGCGGGCACCTTCACGACCTCACGACCGGGGATGCGCCGCAACGACGTGCTCTGGAAGACGATCGGGCGCGCCCACGTGCTGGCGGCCTCGGGCGAGGACGCACGCCTGCTGGTCCTGACCTCCCACCTGCCGCGTCCGAAGAGCGACGGCGACCGGGCACTGCGGGCCATCGGCGGCCGCGGCCTCTTCGACGCCGTCGAGATGTTCGACGACGACGGTCGGGCACGCCTGGCCCACTACGCCGGACACGGTCCCGACCAGCCGGCAGTCGGCTTCTGGAGTGGACAGGAGATCGAGCAGCGCTTCGGCTGAGGCGACGCAGCTCAACCGGCCGGGACGAACTCGACCTCGAAGAGCACCGGCCAACGCTTGCCGGTGAGGAGGAACAGTCCGGTGGTCGGGTCGTGGGCGATGCCGTTGAGCACGTCGTCGGCCCCGAGTCCGGTCCGGTCCACGGGGAGTCCCGAGGCATCCACCTCGGTGTGCACCCGCCCGGTGACGGGGTCGATCGCGACGATCCGGTCGGTCTGCCAGACGTTCGCCCACACCGTCCCGTCCACGCACTCGAGTTCGTTGAGGTTCTCCACCAGTTCGCCGTCCAGGCGGACCTCGATGCCCCCGGTCCGACCGAATCCGTCAACCTCCCGGAACGCCAGTCCGGCAGAGCCGTCCGAGACCACGAGCGTGTCGTCGTCGAGACGGCAGGCCCCCCAACCCTGGCCGCCGTACGCCCAACTGTCCGCCTGCTCGAGGGTGGCCGCCTCCCACACCAGCGCCCTTCCCGCCTTCCAGGTGAGTTGGAGGAGCTTCCCGTCGCCTAGGGCGGTCAGGCCCTCGCCGAAGAGCCCGGGATCCAGCGCCACCGATCCGAGCAGGTGTCCGGTCGTGCGATCGACGACCCGGAGCGTCGACTCGCCGTAGAGGCCGGTGCTCTCCCAGAGGAAGCCGTCGACGACCTCGAGCCCCTGCGTGAACGCGGTCGGGTCGTGGGGGTGCTCGGCGACCACCCGGGGCACCAGGCGCTGCACCGCCGGTTCGTCCGGCGTGCCCCCCGAGGCGCAGGCCGCGGCGACCAGAAGGACCAGGACTCCGAGTACCCGGTTCGCGTGGGCGGCGAGCAAGCGACCAGACTGTGACACGTGTACGAGGGTAGGAGCGTGGGTCGGCGGTGAGCACGCCAGGGCCCGTCGGAGGCCAGATCCAGAGCGACGGCCTCGGGATCGCCTACCTGGATTGGGGCGGCGACGGGGAGCCGCTCGTCGCGCTGCACCCCAACGGCTTCTGCGCCGGCATGTACGACCCCCTGGTCGCCCGACTGGACGACCACTACCGCGTGGTGGGCGTCGACCTGCGCGGCCACGGCGCCAGCGAAACGGTCACCGACGAGGCACGGCTCGGCAACGACGCGATGGCCCGTGACGTCCTCCGCGTGCTCGACCACCTCGGCATCGACCGGTTCGCCCTGCTCGGCGTCTCGCTCGGCGGTGGTGTGGCAGTCATCGTCGCCTCCGAGGCCCCACAACGGGTGGGTTCGCTGATGCTCTGTGAGGCCATAGCCATCGACCCCGGGGAGCGTGAGAAGCAAGGCGTTCCGTTCGAGGATGCAGAGAGCCCGCTGGTCGCCGGGGCGAGGCGTCGCCGTCGGGTCTGGGACGACCGGGCGGGTGTCGAGGCCTCGTACGGCTCGCGCCCACCGCTCGACGCCCTCGACCCCGAGGTGCTCTCGGCCTACGTCCGTTGGGGGTTCGTCGACCGGTCCGACGGTCGCATCGAACTGGCCTGCGATCCGGAGACCGAGGCGTCCATCTTCTCCACGACCCGCCCCAACGGCCCGACGCACTCCTTCGAGCGCCTGGCCGACGTCCGGTGTCCGACCTCGGTGCTCTTCGGGAGCCGGACCGACCTCGCCCCCGAATGGTTCGACGCCCAGGCCGAGGTGCTCGGAGTGGAGGCCCAGGTCGTCGACGGCGGGCACTTCTTCCTCTTCGAAGACCTCGACCGGGCCGCTGCACTGGTCCGGCGGGCGTTGGCCTGACCGCCGCCGGGGTCTACGGTCCGACCGTTTCCCACGTGCAGGAGCTCCCATGACCGACGTCCATCCCGTCCAACTCGGCAAGCGGGTCATCGACACCGGCACCGCCGAGCCGCCCCACAACCGGGTCACCCAGCAACTCAGCGAGGTGGACGAGGGCATTGCCGTGGTCGAGTCGTTCTCGCACTGCTGGGCCCTGCGCACCGACGATGGCCTGGTCTGCATCGATGCCAGCGGACCCCGGTCGGGTGCTGTGGTGGTCGAGGCACTCCGGAACTGGTCCGACGACCCGGTCCACACGCTCGTCTACACCCATGGCCACCTCGACCACGTGGGCGGCAGCGGGGCGTTCGTCGCCGATGCAGAGGCCCGGGGCCATGCCCGACCGCGGGTGGTGGCGCACGAAGCCGTCCCGGCCCGCTTCGAGCGCTACCGGCGCACCAACGGCTGGAACCTCGCCATCAACCGGCGTCAGTTCGGTGGCGTGCGCCCAGACATCGGCATCGAAAGCGAGGCCGGCCGATTCCTGCCCGACGACGTCGCCGAACCGGACCTCACCTACCGCGACCGGGTCGAGATCGAGGTGGGAGGCCGACGACTCGAACTCCGACATGCCCGGGGGGAGACCGACGACCACACCTGGGTCTGGGACTCCGAGGACCGGGCGGTCTACGCCGGGGACTTCGTGATCTGGGTGTTCCCCAACGCGGGCAACCCGCAGAAGGTGCAGCGCTACCCGATCGAGTGGGCGGCGGCGATGCGCGAGATGCTGGCCGTCGGCGCCGAGAAGGTCTATCCGGCACACGGCCTGCCGATCGTCGGCCGGGAGCGGGTCGAGATCGTGCTGGGAGACATGGCTGAGGCCCTCGAGCACCTCGCCGACGCCACCCTGGCGATGATGAACGAGGGTGCAACGATCGACGAGATCATCCACACGGTCCGGGTGCCCGAACACCTGGCCGACCGGCCCTGGTTGGCCCCGCAGTACGACGAACCCGAGTTCGTGGTCCGCAACGTCTACCGGCAGTTCGGCGGCTGGTGGGACGGCAACCCGGCCCACCTCAAGCCGTCCCGTGAGTCGGCGCTGGCGTCCGAGATGGTGGCCCTGGCCGGGTCGGTCGAGGCACTCACCGACCGGGCGCTCGAGTTGGCCGAGTCCGGAGACCTACGCCTGGCCTGCCACCTGGTCGAATTGGCGGTGGCGGCCGAACCCGAGCACGAGGGCGCCCACCGGGCGCGGGCTGCCGTCTACTGGCGGCGACGGGCGGCCGAACGCTCACTCATGGCGAAGGGCGTCTACTCCGCCGCTGCCCGCGAGTCGGAGGCCGTCTTCGGCGAGGTCACCGGCAGGGACCGGATGCGCGACGCCATCGGCAAGGCGCTGGGCTAGGGGCCGTCTTCGCCCGAGAGGAACAGGAAGCCACCCTCGAGCCTCGGTGGTGTGCCGACGTCCTCGGCGACCAGGGCCGAGGTGCCCAGGCCGGGGGCCGGGTGGAGGGCGCCGATGGCCGAGGCCAGGTGGGCGGCATGCGAGACGCCGACGGCGCCGTCCAGAAGCGAGGTGACGACGACCCCGAGGCCTGCGTCGCGTGCGATGGCGGCCAGTTCCGCGGCCACGACGATCCCACCGACCGCCGACGGCTTGAGGACCACGATGTCGGCGGCGCCGGCTTCGAGCACGGCGGCGACCCCCTCGGGCGAGGTGGCGGTCTCGTCGGCGGCGATCGGCACGGGCGAGGCAGTACGCACGGCGGCGAGTGCCTCGACTCCCGCCACCGGATCCTCGACGAACTCGATCCCGAGGCCGGCAAGCCGTTCAAGGTAGCCGGGCGCCTCGTCGGGATCCCAAGCCCCGTTGACGTCGAGGCGGATCGCCACCTCGGGTCCGACGGCGTCGCGTAGGGCGGCCACCAGGACGAGGTCGACCTCGAAGGCGAGGACGCCGACCTTGACCTTGACGGTCCGGTGGCCGGCGTCCACGGCGGTCCGGGCCGTGGCGACGAGTTCCTCGGGCGAGTCGCCTGTGACGAGGGCTGACACGGCGAACGACGATGGGCTGTGGGGGTCGAGGTGCCGATGCAGTGGGAGGCCGGCGGCACGGGCCGCCAGGTGGAGGAGCGCCCCGTCGACGGCGGCCCGGGCGGTCGGCGTGGCCGGTGGTCGGATGCGGTCGTCGTCCAGCCAGTCGAGGATCGCCTGAGCGGCCTCGTCGACGGTCTCGGGCGTGAAGACGGGCAGGGGTGCGGCCTCGCCCCAGCCGATGTTTCCTTCGGCGTCGGAGAGGCCGAGCAACAGGACCTCGCGGTCGCCGACCAGCCCGTGGGCGGTCACGACGGGACGGTGCAGCCGCAGCGTGCGACGGACCAGACGGGCTCCCATGACCTCGGGGCCGTTCACCGAGCGTCCACCCGATCCAGGAATTCGACGATCGCCGCCGCCACGGCGGGCAGGTTCTCCAGGTGGGCGGCGTGGCCCGCTTCGGGGACCACCTCGGTCTGCGCCAGCGCCAGTCCCGACGCCAGACGGACCGCCAAGCGCCGGTAGCGGGTGTCCTCGTCGCCGACGACGAGCAGGACCGGTCCGCGTACGGCATCGAGTTCGCCCCAGAACGAAGGCTGCATACCGGTGCCGGAGCCGAGCAGGCTGGCGACCAGTCCGTCGGGGTCGTTGGCGAGCCGCAGGGACCGGGCCTCGGCGAGGGCATGGTTGCCGAGTCGCTCCTGGGACTCGAAGAGGGGCAGGTTCATCCAGTGGTCGACGAACCACTCGAGGCCGCGCTCGATCAGGTCATCGGCGAGGGCGGCGTCGGAACGCCTTCGCGCAGCCCGCTCTGCATCGGTGGAGTATCCCGCCGTGCTCCCGACGAGGACGGTCGAGCGGACCCGGTCCGGGTGGCGGACGGCGAGGCCGAGGGCGATTCGCCCGCCCATCGAGTAGCCGAGCACGTCGGCCTCGTCGATTCCCCGCTGGTCCAGGATGCGGACGAGGGCGGCGAGCGTCGCCTCGAAGCGGTGGTCGGGTGATTCCAGCAGGCCGGTACGCCCATGGCCGGGAAGGTCGACGGCGAGCACCATCCGCTGGCCGGTGAGGGTGCGGCCGAGCGGCCACATGGTGGCCGTCGACCCGGTGAAGCCGTGGAGCAGCAGCAGCGCCGGGCCGTCGCCCTCGGCCTCGACGTGCAGGTCGGCGGTCATCGGCCGGCCTCCGGGCACAGCGCAGCGGCCACGACAGCCGCCGCCCCCCGGTGCAGGCCGACGTTGGTGGCGGCATCGACCGGGGCGTGCACGAGGTGGAGCCCCGCCCGCCCGACGGTCGTGGCCAGCGCCGCATCGAGCGACGCCCGGTCGGTGACCCGCGTGTAGGAGGCACCGCAGAGCGGGGCCACGTGGGCCAGGTCCAGGCCGTGCGGCGTGTGGAACAGTCGGTGGTGGTCGACGGTCGGCGAGTCGGCGATCGGCAGGAACGCAAAGATGCCACCGCCGTCGTTGTCGACCACGACGACGGTGAGGTCGGCACCCAGTCGGTCGGCGGCGGTGAGCCCCGAAAGGTCGTGGAGCAGCGCCAGGTCGCCGGTGAGCAGCACTGTGGGGTCGGGGGATCCGATGGCCACGCCGAGGGCCGTGGAGGCCTGTCCATCGATGCCGTTGGCGCCGCGGTTGGCGACCACGCGCAGGGGCCGGGTCGATGCAGGGAGGAAGGCGTCGAGGTCGCGGATCGGCATGGAGTTGGCGACGACCAGGTTCAAGGGGCCGGCCAGGGCGTCGATGGCCTCCACCACGGACGGCTCGTCGAACGGCGCCGTTGCAACGAAGTCGGCGACGGCCCGCGCCGCTGCCTCCTCGGCACCGGTCCACGCCGACGTCCAGTCGGTCGTGCCGTGTGCAGGCGCCTCGACGGAGGCGGCCCATGCGCCCGGCTCGTGGTCGACCCGGTCGGTGACCGCGAGGGCGGCGTCAGGGTGCCGGCCCAGGTGGTCGACGGTGATGACGGTGGCCGGCCGGTTCCGCTCCAGCCAGAGCCGGTAGGCCTTGCTGGTCGGCATGGCGCCGAGTTGGACGACCACGTCCGGAACGTGGGAGTCGGCCCACGGGGTAGGGAGGAGGTGCTCGCCGCAGGCCACCACAGGCGTATCCGCAACGTGTGGCCCGCGGCGCAGGCCCGAGGCCGGGTCGGCGAGGATGGGCCAGCCCGTGCGGGTGGCGAGTTCGGCCACGGCGGCGATGCCGCCGGCGTCGAGGTCCATGGGGCCGGTGACGAGGACGCCCCGAGGCGTGTCGGGAAGGGAGGGCGGCGTCGGCCACGTCGTCGGGGCCGGGGAGGCCAGCAGTTCGAGCGGTGCCGGGTCGGCATCCGGTGGCTCGAGCGGCTCGCGCAGCGGCCAGTTCACGTGGACGGGCCCGGGTGCCGGGCCGACGGCCGTCCCGAGAACCGAAACGGCCAGTGCCGCAGCCGCCTCGGGTGGCTCGGTGCCGGCCACCGCCGCCTCCACGTAGCGGCGGACGTGCGTGCCGTAGAGGTGTTGTTGGTCGATGGTCTGGGCGGCACCGCGACCCTGCAGTTCGGGCGGGCGGTCGGCGGAGAGTACGACGAGGGGTACACCCGAGTGGAAGGCCTCGACCACTGCGGGGAGGTAGTTGGCGGCTGCGGTGCCCGACGTGCAGACCAGCGCCACCGGTCGTCGGGTGGCACGTGCCAGCCCAAGGGCGAAGAAGGCACCGGCCCGCTCGTCCAGGTGGATCGACAGGTCCAGCCCGGCGGTTCGGTCGGCGGCGATGGTCAGCGGTGTGGAGCGGGAGCCGGGCGAGACAGCGACGTGGGCGACGCCGCCGGCCGCCAGTTGGGAGAAGAATGCCCGCAACGCCGCCTGCGTGGCAACGGGATCGACGGCCGTACTCATGACCGCTCCGAGGCGGCCAGCACCGGTCCGAGCATCGCCCGTAGCTTCACATCGGTCTCGAGCAGTTCGCGCTCCGGGTCGCTGCCGGTGACCACGCCGGCACCCGCGTACAGGATGGTTCCCGAGGGCTCGACCAGGGCCGACCGCAGTGCCACCCGGAACTCGCCGTTGCCTGCAGCATCCAGCCAGCCCACGGGCCCGGCGAACCAACCGCGCTCCATGCCCTCGTGCCGGCTGCGCAGGTCCGAGGCCAGGTTCGCTGGATGTCCGGCGACGGCCGGCGTCGGGTGGAGGGCGCCGACCAGATCGAGCAGCCCGGTTGCGGCAGGCAGGTCGGCGTTGATCGGGGTGTGCAGGTGCTGGATGCCGTGGAGCCTCAGCAGTTCGGGCTCGACCGGGTGGTGGGCGACCACTCCGAGTCCCTCGAGGGCGGCGGTCACTGCGTCGACCACCACGGCATGCTCGAAGCGTTCCTTGGGGCTGGTCAGCAGGCCCTGGCCGAGTGCGTCGTCGATGGCGTGGTCGATGTGCCGGGGTGCCGACCCGGCGAGGGCGGCGGTGTGCAGTCGGCCCCCGTGCACGGCGGCGAGGCGTTCGGGTGTCGCTCCCACGAAGACCGTCGGGCCGTCGCTCACGCAGAAGGTGGCGCAACCGGGGTACTGCTCGCGCAGCGTGGCCAGCAGGAGGGGGAGGTCGGGTCGACGATCGACGTGGATCGAGCGGCACGGGACTGCCTTGTCCAGGTCGCCCCGTGCGATGGCGGCAAGGGCCAATCGGATCAGGCGGCGATAGTGCTCGCGCTCTTCGGGGTCGGTCCAGTCGGCGGGTTCGACGTCGAGATGCCCGAGCGGCAGGGGTGTCGACGTCGACGGACCGGGTCCCGGGCTGCCGCCGACGGCGGTCAGCCACGAACGTCCGCCGTGTCGCAGCACCTGGACGGCCGGCAGGACCAGGCGGCCGGCACCGAGGGGGTGCCAGTGCTCGTCGGGCTCGTGCTGGTCGAAGGCGAACCCGGCGGCCAGTCGGGGGAGGGGGGCGTCGCCTGGTGCATCGACGACGAGTCGGCCGAGGATCCACTCGGCCGCCATGGCGGCATCGGCGAACCGGTTGTCGCCTGACGGCTCGACTGCTTCGGCCCGACCGAGTCCGACCCAGGCGACGTCGTCCTCGGGGATCTCCCAGAACCAGGCGTCGTCGGGGGCGGCGGCCAACCAGGCGAGCGGGTCGGCAGCGGGGGAGGTGGCGTCGATCTCCACGGTCGTGGCCTCGAGGGCCTCGTCGGGTCGCGCTGGGAAGGGGTTCAGGGCCATTCGCAGCGGACCTCGAGGTCGTCGGCGGCGACGAGGGCATTGGCCAGGGAGTGGCGGTCACCGTCGCCCATGCGGGCGCGGGCGCGGGCGACGAGGGAGCGGTGGAAGTGCTGGGCGACGAGGCGCACCACGGCCGGCAGCAGCGTCCGGACGACCTCGGCCAGGTCATCGTCCGGGCCTGCATCCGCCTTCACGTGCGCCTCGAAGAGGTCGACGGCCCGTCGGACGACCTCGTCGACGTTGGTGGCGTGGTCGGTGGCGAGGTGCACGAGTTCGTCGAGTGGGATGCCGGCGTTGCTGATGGCGAGGCCGGCCTCGACCATTGCCACGGCGCCCTCGTCGAAGCGTGGCTCCGGATCGGAGCGGTCCAGGGGTTGGAGGAGGCCGTTGTCGGTGAGGAGGACGACGAGGCCCTCCGGCACGCCTGCCCGCCCGGCGACCTCGGCCCGGGAGAGGGAGCGGACGCGTGCCTCGTCGGCCAGACGGCCCAGGTCGTCGGTCGGCTGGTCGCTCAGGTCGCGGATCTGGGTGAGCGTGAAGCCGTTGTCGGCCAGTCTGCGAATCTCCGCCAGTCGGACGACGTGTGCGCCGCCGTACTCGGCGTGCCGGCCGACCCGTCGTGGCGGGTCGAGCAGGCGTAGGCGCTGGTAGTACCGGATGGTGTCGACGCTGGTCCCGGCCTCGGCGGCCAGGTCCTCGACGCGCAGTGCCCCGGATTCCGACATGGCCTGAGTGTACGAGCAATTACTCTCAGTGTAAATGCTCGCGTGATTCGGCACGATTTTGGCTCGTCCTCCACTGCCTGACGTGCGACGATGGGTCGGTGAACAGCACCCCCGTCGACTACATCGCCCGCACCCGCGAGCAGTACGACGCCCTGGGCTACGAGCCCTACCGCTGGGCCGAGCGCCCCGATGCGCCGCCCTGGACCCCGCTGGCGAAGCCGGTCGCCGACTCGACCGTCGCGCTGGTCGCCTCGGGTGGTGCCTACCGGAGGGGCCATGTGGCGTTCCACTGGAACGACGACACCGGCATCCGCATGGTCCGCACCGACGAGCCGGCCGTCGACGTGCGGCTCACCCACTTCGCCTACGACCTCGTCCCCGCCCGCGAGGACCCCAACATCGTCTTCCCGGTCGACCGGCTCCACGAACTCGCCGACGAGGGCGTCATCGGCGGGCTGGCCCCCGAGGCGGTCGCCTTCATGGGCGGCATCTACTCGGTGCGCCTTGCCGAATCGGAGTTGGTCCCCCAGGTTGTCGACGCCGTCACGGCGATGGACGTCGACCTGGCGCTGCTCGTGCCGGTCTGACCGGTCTGCCACCAGACCGTGGGTCTGGTCGCACGGGCGCTGGAGGCTGTCGGCGTCCCCACCCTCTGCCTCACCGCGGCATACAGCATCACCGCCGCGGCCAACCCGCCCCGGGCGGCGTTCGTCGACCTGCCGCTGGGCTACACCGCCGGCCGCCCCCACGAGCCCGACTTCCAGCGTGACCTGCTGCGACGGGCGTTCAGCGCCTTCGAGGCCATCGACGTGCCCGGCACCATCGTCGACACGGGCGTGCGCTGGTCCGACGACGAGTCCTGGAAGGACAGTGCCAGCAGCGGCCTCAACAACGGTGTGGTCAGCGCCGAGGGCGACACCCGCAGAGAACGCAGCCCGGAGCCCCAGTACCAGCACGACGACGACCGCCTAGCCGCCGAAGGCGCCTGAGCGCGCTCGCCCCCGAAGACCCGGAGGTCTTCCGATGCCGATCGATCCCGTACTCCTGGCCGTCCTCGAGGCCTTCCCGATGCAGTTCGACGACCTCGGCTCCATGACGGCCCAGGAGGTCCGGGCCTTGTTCGAGCAACGGGAGCCACCGCCGGGAGAGGACGTGGCATCGGTCGAGGACCTCGAGGTGCCCGGACCGGACGGACCCCTGCCGGTGCGCGTCTACCGGCCGGATGGCGCCGCCGTTCCGGCCCCGGTGGTCGTGTTCTTCCACGGCGGCGGCTGGGTGCTGGGCAGCATCGCCACCCACGACGCCACGTGCCGGGGGCTCGCCAACCGCACCGGCGCCGTCTACGTGTCGGTCGACTACCGCCTGGCGCCCGAGCACCCGTACCCGGCCGCCCCCGAGGACTGCTACGCGGCGACCTGCTGGGTGGTCGACCACGCCGCCGACCTCGGCGTCGACCCGGGACGCCTGGCCGTCGCCGGGGACAGCGCCGGCGGGAACCTGGCGGCCGTCGTGTGCCAGATGGCCCGTGACCGGAGCGGCCCCGCCATCGCCTTCCAACTGCTCGTCTACCCGGTCACCGACCTCGACCTCGACCGCTGGCCCTCGATGGAGGAGAACGCCGACGGCCCACTGCTCACCCGCGAGGGCATGGACTGGTTCGCCCGGCACTACGTGGGAACCCTGCCGTTCACCGGCGATCCCTATGCCGCGCCGATCCGGGCCGCCGACCTGTCGGGGCTCCCCCCGGCCTACGTGGCGACCGCCGGGCACGACCCGCTCAGGGACGAGGGCGCCGGCTACGCGGAGGCGTTGGCCGCGGCGGGCGTAACGGTTGGGTACGACAACTTCGCCACGATGATCCACGGCTTCGTCGGCTTCGCCGACGTTGTCCCTGCCGCCGGCGAGGCCAGGGACCGCATCGCCGCCGCCCTCGCGGCCGGTCTCGCCTAGTCGGGACCGCCCTCGGTCGCTGCGCCGTTGGCCAGCAGGGCTTCGATCTCTGCGTCGCTGCGACCCAGGTCGGCCAGCACCTCACGGGTGTGCTCGCCGATCCCGGGCGCCGTCGACCGCGCCTTCCAGGGGGTGCCGGCGAAGTCGACCGGCGTGGCGACCATGAGCGTGCCCGACGCCCCGTCCGGCACCTCGACCATCGCACCGGAGGAGTGGAAGGCCGGGTCGCCCAGAAGCGACTCGAGGTCATTGATGGGCGCCCAGAAGAACTCGGGCTCGGTGGCGAACGCCTCCTCCCATTCGTCCATCGTCCGGGTGGCGAACACCTCGTCCAACAGGGCGATCAACTCCATGGAATTGATGGCACGGTCCCGGATGGTGGCGAAGCGCTCGTCGTCCATCCACTCGGGATGGCCGACGACGCGGGCCAGCGGCGGCCAGTGCCGGTCTCCCTCGAGGCCGACGATCCAGAAGCGGCGGCCGCAGCCCGCCGTGTAGTTGTTGATGCACGGGTTGCCCATCGTCGAGCGTGTGCCTAACTGCATCGGGGCGCCCCACATCAACAGGATGTTCACGTCGAACCCGATCGTGTAGATGCCCTGACGGAGCAGTGAGGTCGACACCAGTTGGCCCTCGCCGTTGCGCTCCCGGGCGAACAGGGCCGCCGAGACGGCGGCGGCGCCCGAGATGCCCGTCGAGTGGTCGCCCATGCCGCCCCGCTGGAACGGCGGGTCGCCGCCGGGCTCGGTCAGGAGGTGGGCGATCCCCGAGCGGGACCAGAAGGCCGCCACGTCGTAGGCGGCCCGGTCGGCGTCGTCGCCCTCCCGGCCGTAGCCGGTGATGTGGCAGTAGACGAGGCGTGAGAAACGCTCGCAGAGATGCTCGGCACCGAGGCCGAGGCGTTCGAGGGCGCCGATGCGCAGGTTGGTGACGAATACGTCGGCCTCGGCGATCAGGTCGAGGGCGACTTCGAGTCCCTCCTCGTTGGTCAGGTCGAGGGCGATGCCGCGCTTCGAGCGGTTGTCGAGCTCGAACACCGGGTTGGTCGGCAGGTCGCCGCCCAGGATCTTCTGGAACATGCGGGCCGGATCTCCCGAGGGAGGCTCGATCTTCACCACGTCGGCGCCCCAGTCGGCGAGGATCCCGCCGGTCGCCGGGCCGGCCACCCAGACCCCCAACTCCACGACCTTCACGCCGGTCATCGGACCCGACATCGTTCCTTGCTCCCTTCGGTCGCCTCGACCGGCGACGCTACGTCGCGGCGCCCCCATCGATCCTGTCGGGCCGTCGATCGGACGGTTAGCGTCCCGCCCGATGATCCTCTTCGTGTGCACGGGCAACATCTGTCGTTCGCCCATGGGCGAGGCGCTTCTGCGCCACAGCCTCACCGCCGCCGGGGTGGACCACCCGGTTGCATCGGCCGGCACCCACGCCATGGACGGCGGCCCGGCGACGGGCCACGGCATCGAGGTGCTCGGCGACCGGGGCATCGACCTGACCGGGCACCTCAGCCGCCACCTCAACGCAGAGATCGTCGACGGTGCCGACCTGATCGTCGCCATGACCCGCCAACACGAGGCCGTCGTGGGCCGTCTCGACCCGATGGCACGCGGGCGAACCTTCCTGGCCGGCGAGGTCGCCCGCCTGGGTGGACAGGTCGGGCCACCGGTAGACGACGAGGGACTCCGGGACTGGGCAGCGCGCCTCGACGGCGCCCGCGGCGGCCACATGACCACCGGCCGGGTGGCCGACGAGGTCGCCGACCCCTACGGCGAGAACCGCGACGCCTACCAGCAGACGGCGAACCGGCTGGATGGGCTCTGCTCGGCCCTCACCCGCCTGCTTTCGCCTCCGGCCTGACCGGTACGGTCGACGCCGTGGACCCCTCGTTCAGCGCGACCGAGCTCGCCTTCGCGGACGAGGCCCGAACCTGGCTCGAGGAGCACCTCGTCGGCGACTTTGCTCGCCTGCGGGGACGCGGTGGCACGGGTCGCGAGGACATCGCCCCCGAGGTCCTCATCGACTGGGAGCGGGAGCTCGCCTCAGGCGGCTGGCTGGGGCTCGACTATCCGACGGAGCTGGGTGGCCGTGGAGCCTCCCTGTTCGAGCAGGTGGTGTTCCACCAGGCCTACGTCGAGGCCCGTGCCCCGGGACGGCTCCCCAACATCGGGTTGACGCTGCTCGGACCGACGCTCCTGGCCTTTGGCAGCGCCGAGCAGCAGCATCGGTTCGTCCCGGGGATCCTCGCCGGCGACGAGTTCTGGTGCCAGGGCTACTCCGAGCCCGACGCCGGCTCCGACCTGGCCAACGTGGCCACCAGCGCCCGCCTCGAGGACGGACGCTGGCTGGTGTCGGGACAGAAGGTCTGGACCTCGCTGGCCCAGTTCGCCCAGTGGGCGTTCGTCGTGGTCCGTACCGATCCCGAAGGCGAGCGCCACCGGGGCCTGTCGTACCTGCTGGTACCGATGGACCAGCCCGGGGTCGAGGTCCGGCCCATCGTCCAGATCACCGGTGGCTCTGAGTTCAACGAGGTGTTCTTCGACGATGCCGAGACCGACGCCGACCTCGTCGTCGGAGGCGAGGGCAACGGTTGGCAGGTCGCCATGGGCACGCTCGGCTTCGAGCGCGGCGCCTCGACGCTCGGCCAGCAGGCCGGCTTCCGCCAGGAGTTCGACGCACTGGTCGCCCTGGCGTCCGAGACGGGGGTCATCGACGACCCGGTGCTCCGCCAGGACCTGGTGCGGGCCCGCAGCGAACTCGAGATCATGCGGTGGAACAACCTGCGAATGCTCAGCACGCTCGGGGCCGGTGGGGCGCCCGGCCCCGAGATGTCGATCGGAAAGCTCTTCTGGGCCACCTGGCACCGACGCCTCGGTGAACTCGGTATGAGAATCCGGGGGGCCAGCGGCATGGTCGGCGGCGCAGCGGGCGATGCCGCCACGGTGTCCCGAGAGGACCCGCTCGGCCTCGGCTACGAACTCGACGGCCTCCAGCGCACCTTCCTCTACAGCCGGGCCCACACCATCTACGCAGGCACCAACCAGGTGCAGCGCAACGTGATCGGAGAACGGGTGCTGGGCCTGCCGCGCGAGCCCCGCTAGGGATCGCGCCCCCTGCACGCGTATCGTCTCCACCAGAGCGACCCGAGGAGCACCCGTGGCCGAGGCCTACATCGTCGATGCCGTCCGCACCCCGACCGGGAGGCGCGGCGGTGGCCTGTCGCAGGTCCATCCCGCCGACCTGGGCGCCCATGTGATCGGCTCACTGCTCGAGCGCACCGGCGTCGACCCAGCGGCCGTCGAGGACGTCGTGTTCGGCTGCGTCGACGCCCTCGGACCGCAGGCCGGCGACATCGCCCGCACCGCCTGGCTGGCGGCGGGCCTGCCCGAGGCCGTCCCCGGCACCACCATCGACCGCCAGTGCGGGTCCGGCCAGCAGGCCGTGAGCTTCGCCGCAATGGGCGTCTGGGCCGGCGTGCAGGACCTGGTGGTCGCCGGCGGCGTCCAGAACATGAGCATGATCCCCATCGGGCTGGCCCTCGAGGCTGCGGTCCCGTACGGCCACGAGGACCCCTTCTCGGGTTCCACCGGCTGGGTCGACCGCTACGGGACCCAGGAGGTGACGCAGTTCCGAGGCGCCGAACTGATCGCGCAGAAGTGGGACATCACCCGCCAGGAGATGGAGGCCTTCGCCCTGGTCAGCCACCAGCGGGCCGCCACGGCCATCGACGAGGGCCGCTTCGACGCCGAGGTCGTGCCGGTGGCCGGCGTCGGGCACGACGAGGGACCCCGACGCGAGACCTCGCTCGAGAAAATGGCCTCGCTGGCACCGCTGGTCGAGGGCGGGCGCCTCACCGCCGCCGTGGCCAGCCAGATCAGCGACGGCGCTGCTGCGCTGCTGATCGCCTCGGAGCGGGCCGTCGAGGAGCACGGCCTCACCCCGAAGGCACGCATCCACCACGTCAGCGCGCGCGGCGACGACCCGATCTACATGCTGACCGGACCCATCGCCGCCACCGCCTACGCCCTCGAGCGCACCGGCATGTCGATCGACGACTTCGACCTCTTCGAGTGCAACGAGGCGTTCGCCTGCGTGCCGCTGGCCTGGATGCACGAACACGACGTGCCGCTCGAGAAGGTCAACGTGAACGGCGGCGCCATCGCCCTGGGGCACCCGCTGGGCTGCTCGGGCGCCAAACTCATGACCACGCTGCTGCATGAACTCGAGCGCACCGGTGGCCGCTTCGGCCTCCAGACCATGTGCGAGGGCGGCGGCCAGGCCAACGTCACGATCCTCGAGCGCCTCTAGGCGCCTCTTCCGGACGACCTCAGTCGACCTGGTCGACGAGCCCCCAGGCGAGCGCCGTCGCTGCGCCGATCGTCGAACCTTCGAGGCACCAGGCCAGTGTGCGCTGGCGGCCGATCCGGCGAGGCACGCTGAGCGTCCCACCGGCGCCGGGAATGAGCCCCATAGAGACCTCGGGCAGGCAGAACGTCGCATCGTCGGTGGCCTCGACGCGATGGGCGAAGGCGGCCAACTCCACACCGGCGCCGACGGCGGCGCCGTGCACCCGTACCGTGAGGCGGTCGGCCAGCCGATCCATCCAGGGTGCAGCGTTCGCGGTCGTGCGGATGAGGTGGGCGGTGGCCGGGTCGTCGACGCTGCCGAACTCGGCCGGGTCACCACCGGCGCAGAACGAGGGCCCGGCGCCAACGAGCAGGACCGGCCGCTCGTCGCCCGCAACGAGGGCACGAAGGGCCTCCACGAGGGCGTCGCGCATGGCCGCCGAGTAGGCGTTGTGCAGGCGGGGGCGGTTGAGCGTGAGCCGCACCCGGGCACCGTCGTCGTCGACGAGCACCGGTGGGTCCGGCTCCCCGGGCCGGACGCGGCGCCCCCGCCCGGCCAGCCAGGTGGCGAACTCGGGTCCCGCCTGGAGCGTGGCATAGGCGGTCGACTCCAGGAGGAGTGCCGCCTCGGTCGCCTGGCCCTCCGAGGCCCGCAGCACCTGTGCGAGTGTGGTTGCTGCATTTGGCCGGTCGTGGACCGCCCCGGCGAGCAGGCGGCCGGTCGCCAGGTCCGGGGCGACCGCATCGAAGCCGGGGGCGTTGGCGCCGGAGGCGACCACGCCGATGCAGACGAGCGGGAGCAGCGCCAGCGGGTCGAGGGCATCCGCCGGCAGCAGGTGGGCATCGTCCACCACGACCGCCGGTACGCCCCGGAGGACCCCGGCGTCGAGGTCCGCAGTCGGTCCGGTGAGCCGTTCAGCGGCCTCGTCGGCCGACCACACCACGGGGTCCATCCCACCAGTGTGGCCGGTCCGGACGACCCCGTCAGGCGTCCCCGAGGTGCGCCAACTGTTCGCGCAGGACGCGCCGCAGGAGCTTGCCGGTGTCGCCGTAGGGCAGGTCGTCGACGAACTCGACGTGGTCGGGAGTCCGATTCGACCGCAGCTCGCGTCTGACGAGGGCGCACAACTCCTCGGCGGACGCCTCGACACCGGCATGGGTGGCGACGGCCACGACGATGCGTTCACCCCACTCGTGGTCCGGGAGTCCGATGGCAGCAGCGTCGGCGACGGCCGGATGCCGCAGCAGCACTTCCTCGATCTCGCCGGGGGAGATGTTCTGGCCACCCTTGACGATTACGTCGTCGATGCGGCCGGTGACGAACAGGTAGCCCTCGTCGTCGAGCCAGCCACCGTCGTTGGTGGGGAACCAGCCGTCGTCGGTGAGCCTCGAGCCCTGTTCCCGGTACTCGCCGGAGACCTGCTCGCCCCGGAGCCAGATGTCGCCGGCTTCGCCGACCGGTGCCTCCGCACCGGCCTCGTCGCGAATCGACACCTCGATGCCGGGCATTGGCCGACCCGCAGACGCAAGGCGACGGCGTACCGCCGGGTCGTCGCTGGCGACTGCTGCCCGGTGTTCGTCGGGGCCGAGCAGGGCGACCGTCGAACTGGTCTCGGTCAGCCCGTAGGCGTTGACGAACCTCGTGTCGGGGAGCAGTTCGAGCGCCCGTTCGACCACGGGCTGCGGCATGCGGCCACCCCCGTACGAGAGCGCCCTCAGGGTGGGCAGACCGGGGGAGCCCGGGCCCTCGGCGTCGAGGTGTTCCACGATCCGGGCCAGCATCGTGGGCACGACCATTGCGCTGGTGACCCCCTCGGCCCGAACGAGGTCGATCCAGGCGTTGGGCTCGAACGTCGGGAGTTGGAGCAGGCGACGTCCGGCGAAGGCATTCGAGAGGACCGCGGCGATGCCGGCCACGTGATACGGCGGGACGCTCACCAGGGCCGCCTCCTCCTCGCCAGCCGAGCCGAACTCGACGGAACCGAGGATGTAGGAGACCAGGTGGCGCTGGCGAAGGACCGCCGCCTTGGGGTCTCCCGTCGTGCCGCTGGTGAACAAGAGCACGGCCACGTCCTCGCCGTCGAATGCCCAGTCGTGGTCGGCCGACAGCGCCGTCGCCAGTTCGGCCCAGAGGACGGCCCGATCGACGGTCTCGACGCCGTCGATCCCGTCGAGGCGTCCGGCCGCACCAGGCTCGGCGACGGCCAGGGCGGGCGACACCCGACCGGCGAGTGTGCGCAGTTCTGCGTCGGCCAGTCGGTAGTTGAGGGGGACGAAGGGGACCCCCGCCCAGGAGGCACCGAAGAGCAGCGCAGGGAGGGCCTCGGAAGAGACGTCGGCGAGCACCAGGTGCCCGGCGTCGACCGACCGGAGTCGACCGGCGATGGCGCCGGACCGCTCGAAGAGTTCGGCGAACGTCAGGCCGCTGTCGCGGGTGCCGACGGCCACCCGGTCGGCGAAGCCACCGGCTGCCATCTCCAGCAACATCATGAGGTTCACAGCGGTCGGGCCTTCGGGCGGGGGTCTGGCGGCTCAGTCGGAGGCCGGGAGGGGCTTGGCCTCCTTGAGGCCGAGCAGCGTGCCGCCAACCCCCAGCGAGCCGTCGCCGGGCTTGGTGCACAGGATCTCGAGGGCGTCGTCGCCGTCGACGTAGCGCTTGCCGAGTTGGGAGCCCTCGGAGGCAGCGGCGTCGGGGGAGCCGTTCGGGCCGCCCTCGCCGGGGGGGACCATGGTGCTTCCGCCGCATTCGAGGTCGACGTCGCCGCCGGGGGACCGGACGACGATCACCTCGGTCGTGCACACCTGGCTGGCCCAGCGGCTCCCGGGCTTGAGTTCGGCCATGTCGGCTCCTCCTGGACAATGGTGGGCCCTGATGATCGGTCACCGGACGCCGTGCGCGCCACTCCGGCCGGAGATGCGCCGGTGCCGTACGATCCACCCACGATGCCGACGACGTGTCCCGGGAGCCTCCAGGCACTGCACAGCAGCCTGACCGACGCCGTCGACCGAGTCGATGGCGCGGCGCTCGCCTGGGCCGCCTCAGGGGCGATGTCGCTGACCGGCACTGCAGACGGTCCACCTCGACAGGTACCGGTGCCAGTCGCCACCGGACTCGAGGCCGCTGCCGAGGCGTTGTCCCAGTTCGGCGGCACCGAGGTGGACGGACCGGCGCTGCTGGGCGAGCGTGCGGCCATCGCCGGGTTGGGACGGGCCGGCACCACCTCGGTCGGGGGCCGGGCGCACCTGCTCGAATCGGCCGACGGCCCGGTCTGCCTGAACCTGGCCCGACCCGACGACGTCGCAGCACTGCCGGCACTACTCGAAGGGGCCGTCGACGGGGACGACCGGCGGGCCGTTCGACGTGCGATCGGCGGGCGCACCAGTGCCTGGCTGGCCGAGCGGGCCGACCTGCTGGGCCTGCCGCTGGGCGTGCCGGGGACAGCGCCCGACGGTCCCTTCGCCGTCGTAGCCGAGGGCGGTGCCTTCGAGCGCCCGGATGCCCCGCTCGTCGTCGAACTGGGTTCGCTCTGGGCGGCTCCCCTGTGCGGCGACCTCCTGCGACGCTCGGGATGTCGGGTGGTGAAGGTCGAGTCCACTGGTCGGCCCGACTCCGCACGGAAGGGGCCGGGCCGATTCTTCGACCTCCTGAACGGCGGCAAGGCCTCGGTGGCGCTCGACCTTCGCAGCAGCGCCGGGCGGGACTCGCTCCGGCGCCTGGTCGCCGTCGCCGACGTGGTCATCGAGGGCAGCCGGCCACGGGCGCTGGCCCAACTGGGCGTCGACGCCGGGCGGGAGGTCGACCGGGGTGCCGTCTGGGTGTCGATCACCGGCTACGGCCGAACCGGGCAGCGTGCCGACGGCGTGGCCTTCGGCGACGACGCGGCCGTCTCGGGAGGGCTGCTGCTCGAGGCCCCGCTCGCCTTCGTGGCCGATGCCGTCGCCGATCCGGCGACGGGCCTCGTCGCCGCGGCGGCTGTGCTGGGAGCCCTCGACGCCGGTCGCGGCGTGCTGCTCGACGTACCGCTGGCCGGCGTGGCCCGGTGGCTGGCACGAGGCGACACGGTTCCCTCCGGACACCACCAACTGCGTACCGCACCGCCGAGGGCCAGGCCGGTTGGTCCACGGGCGGCGGACCTCGGGACCGACACCATCCACATGCTCGCCTGACGGAGCGTCAGGTCTACAGTGGCCCCATGAACAACGAGCCGGCGAACGGTGGGGAGTCGGGTCCCAGCGACGAACTGGCAGCGGAGATCGACGAACGGGCCGCCGACGGCCGCATGCCGGGCCGCCGGGGCCTCGCCACCCGCCAGCGCCTCCTCGACGCGACCGCAGAGCAACTCGAGTCGTGCGGCTACCGGGACCTCAAGGTCGTCGACATCGCCCGCACCGCCGGCACCTCGCCGGCCACCTTCTACCAGTACTTCCCGGACGCCGAGTCGGCCGTCCTCGTCCAGGCGGCGGTCCTGACCGAGGCGTGGCACGAAGAACTGCAGTTCCTGATTACCGAGCGTGACTGGTCGGGCGACCCCGACGCGGCGGCGCACGAGGTGGTCGACGGCTTCCTCACCTTCTGGACCGACCACCGTGCGATCCTCAAGGTGCTCGACCTGGCATCGATGGAGGGCGACTTTCGCTTCCGCGACCTGCGCACGTGGCTCCTGAACGGCGCCACCAACGCCCTCGTGGACCTCGTAGCGGCGCACGACAGCGACATGGACCCGAAGGCGACGGCCGGTGTCGTGATCGCCATGCTGGCCCACGTCGCCAACCACCGTC
>Ga0209501_10000269_pt1 | contig 65819 bp, 49 predicted proteins | sample ArcticOcean_MG_C_4_FD_187434 | JGI IMG/M metagenome (GOLD analysis project Ga0209501, IMG submission 187434) | Marine microbial communities from western Arctic Ocean - ArcticOcean_MG_CB4_134 (SPAdes) (version 2) | ecosystem: Environmental > Aquatic > Marine > Oceanic | place: Arctic Ocean...
TACCGAGCCTGCAGCAACAAACGGAGATACAGAGTTTCTGATCCCATTATGTGTTCCACCTTCTGCAAGCCTTCAGGAGTTCCTCAATAGCGCCTCCGTCGACTTCGAAGAGATCGTCGAGTCAGCAGTCTTCGGGCCAGTGCCTGACTCACTGCGGTTTGGTGACAAGGACATCCGAGCGGCGCTGCAACAAGCGGACGCTGATGAGAACGTTGATCGCCTCGATTTTTTGCGTGCGGTGCTGAAATCTGGCTGGAATTACACCGAGGTTGATCTGCGGAACAACGTTCGGAAGCTTAATAGCGATTGGCGTGAGATGGGTGATGACGATCCTGCTCAGCTAGTCGACGACATCCGCGGCTTCCTATCGGACGGATACACCTTCACCGACCAGGACTTTCGCGAGTTGATTGACAGGGAGAGCGTTTCTACGAATGGCGATTCGATACTAGGCGGGGGTTCGGTAAGCGAGCAATTCGACCAAGCGCGCGATCTGTTTGGCCTGGCGCGCACACTTCGATGGCTGCTCGTGCTGCCGCTTCTCATACTTCTTGTGGCCATTGGATTTCTCGGAGGGCGCGGTTGGGGTGGCAGGTCGATTTGGGCGGGTGGCGCTCTGCTGCTGGCAGCGGCGATTATTTTCATAGCGGCTGGGCCGGTCTATAATAGTCTCACCGACGGGCCCATCGAGACCGCCCGGGCCGAGGTACTACGAGACACCCTCGACAGATCGTCCGACTTCCCGAACACGACCGCACTAGCCATCAACAAAGGGTTCGACTTCGGTGTTCAGGTAGCCGACAATTTCATGGGTGGCGTCACTGGGTCAGTACTGATGTTGAGTCTGATCGGCATACTAATGATCATCGTCTCCGTTTTTTGGAAGGAATTTACCCGTACGGCGAGGCGCGTTCAGAGTAGATAACAGGGAATTCGCCGACCTCAGACCTTTTGCCTCAGTGCCGCCTCAACGAAACTCATACAACCAGCGGCTTCGCACACAGTAATGGTATTCGGCTTCCCCCTCAGATAAGCCATGTTTTTGATAGCGCCTGAAGACTCGACCGCTCGTTATCCGAGCAGCATAAAGTACCCCACCCGCAGTTCGTGGTCGGATGATTCTAGACGAAGCTCTGTTAACGAGTGGAGTCAGCCCGTGGGACAAGTTCGGCAAGCGTGAGTCTAGTAACTAGGACATCAGTCTCCATGAACTGCTCCGAATCGAAGGCCACGTCGAGGCTGGGGATATGTCCAAAAATATAGACGGGTCGAATTGCGAGAGCTGATTCGACAAGGGCCTTCTCGTCGGCGGGTTCGATAAGGTAACGGTCGACAATCTGGATGTCGCGCCGGAGTTCCTCAACATATTGCAAATAAAACATCGGGGCTGAGTCCGGCCACCAGGCAAGCACCAAAGCATCCTGATCGAATTCTTCGATAATTCTGGAGTAGCGGTCGTGTACCCAAGTATAGGAACTCACGTCGGCGTACGAATAGTTTACCGTGAAAGCGGTAATAGGCAAGGCCAGAAGCGCGATCTGCCACTGCCCCATAGTTCCCACTTTGTACAGTCGTGGCCAACTACGCAACCAGGATGACTGGGCGATTGATGCTTGTATGATCCGGACGACGTGCCACGTACCCTCGGCCATCCAGATCGTCCAAACCATGTACACGGGCAACAGCATGGTGTACTTGTCACTGGCGCCGTAGCTGGCAAAAAATAGGACGTTCGCGACGAACAGCAGCATCATTACAACGAACCGATTACGGTCGGCCGTCCAGTTTCTCGCGATACCGACCAGTCCTGCGACAAGGCCAATTCCGAAGAAGTTGGCTGTCAGCCAGCCGACTATGCGACCGATTTCCCCTAACAAGTTGAGGCCGGTGTGAGCAAACATGAAGGACTCGAACTGCTCGCCGGTGACGAGCCACCACAAACCAGGGAGAGTCGTAGTGTCGACATTTGCGAATGACCCGTCGGCTCCGTAGGTCCCCAAGGAATATGGCTGTGCCTCTGCCAAAAAACGCAAAGGGACATATGCATAAGTTGCGAGTCCCGGTAAGCCCAGCAGGGCGGCGATTATGAACTGTTTCGGTTGGATTCGTCTGTTAAGTAGCCCGTGAAACACAACGTAGGCAAAAGCTGGTGCTGTCAGGACGGTTGACATATGGTCGCCAAAGCTGAGGCCCCATGCAAAAGACGCTCCATATACCCACTCAATTCTTCCTCCACGAAGCCAGACGATAAGGGAGTACAGAACGACAGAGGTCAACAAGGTGTGTAGCGAATAGACCTCTGCAACGACCGCTGACGACCAGAAGTAGAACGACAAGGCGAGTGCCATTGTACTGACGCAGGAGATCAGTTGGCGTCCTGTGATCGTGAATGCGATGCGGTGCACTATGGCTATAGTGGCGACGGCGAAAATGGCGGACATTAGGTTGACTCGGTATGCAATGTCGCCAAAAGGAAGAAACGTAAACAGCTTTCCAAGCATCACGTACAGCGGATACCCTGTCGCGTGGGGAACACCCAGCTTGTACGAAGCAACGCTAAACTCAGCGCTATCGAGACCGTAAACCGTGGGAGCTAGGGTGAGCCAATAGACAACAAATGCCCCCAGGGGTACAGCTACCCAGGGGGCGATTTGTATCGCCTTTTCTGGAACCTCGAATCGCCATCTTACGAGGGTCAGCGATCGAGTGGTTGTCGCTATGTGCATTGGTCCGACCGCCACCTATTGCGGACCAACTTTCTGTGTAGTCAGTAGTAAACTCTTTTTCAGTTCAGTTGCTATGGTAGCGTGACTTTCGATTCACCATTGATAGTGTCGAGGGGATCAGCTCGATACTGCGTGATCTTACCAGGTGAATCCATCAGGACGTCAGAAACTATGTTGTCATTAGAATCCACCTCGACAAGATGAAACTCGCCGAATCCAAACATAACAACGGTGTTGCCGTTGTCGAGCCGGGTCACGTTAGAGCAGCAAACCGCGAATAAGTCGGGAGTATACCGATACTCCCACACTTTCGACGCGGTCATGTTGACCATGTCGAGTTCTAGTTCGAGAGCGCGTGAATACTCGCCTCCGTCTTCTTCCGGTCGAAGGTTCCCATTGTCGAACAGGAGAATATTCCCGTTGGGGAGCTGTTTCGCAGAGTGTTGAAAGTGAAATTCGTCGGACGCGTCAGGGAAAGCAAAGTCGCTGCCAGGGCCACCGAGTCTCCACACGAGTTGCCCAGAGTCAGGATCAATTGCAATGAGTTGGTTAAGTTGTCTCATCGAAATCAGAATATTCCCATCGTCCATCACCCACAGGGAGTTAGAGTGTGTCCAGTCTTCAGAAGGGACACTGCCATCACAACCTCGCCAGAAGAACCTCTGTTCCGGATTTATCAAAATTTGATCGGCAATAGGATCAAGAACATCGAACTCGCTGAATATTCTCGTTACCGTCCCAGCATCGATGTCCCATATCTCGATCGTATCGCCTGTAATTAAGACCGCCCCGTTTGTAAGCGGGTCATCAATTTCCCTAATTTCGCTGCCCAAAGTCAGCACACGGTTGCCCGGAATGATCTTCATCTCATGGTGCCATCGACCGAACGGTGCACAAATAGTGCCATCCATTTCGTCGACCACTTCGTGTATCACAGTTCCGTCAGGCTGGATTTCCCGCATTCTCCCGCCTGGGATATTGTTAAATACTAGGCTGTGATTATCTTTTTGGGCGATCGCAAACACACCCTCTTCTTGTTCATAGTACCAAACGATCTCCGCATCTTGGTCAATCGCGGCCATTCCCATGTAGGCTGGGTCGGCGTAGGCCAGGAGTGCGAGATCGTAGGTCTGGCGTCCTACTAATTGGTGGAGAGACCCCTGCAACCCTTCCGGCAACCGCCCCGTATGGAAAGACCCCGCCACCATGTCGGTGATGGGCGGTGAGTTTAGACTTGCAGCGCCGACATTCAGCGTGCCGTGTGTGGCGGACACCCAGAAGCAGTAGGTAGTATCGGCGCGAAGCCGCATTACTTGATAATCATGTGACTGGGCTGGACCGCTCAGCGCAGTTCGTAACGGTCCTGCGCTCCCGTCCGCAGGCCAATACTCTGTCCAAACAGCGCCGGTCTCGCTGAGATCAACGTTGAAATCGAATATCAGGTTATTGTTCGGATGCATCCGCCAGTCGAGTGCCGTAACTCGCGGACCAAGACCCTGGAACGGCTGAGGTAGCGGACACTGTGTCGCGAATGGGGGCACTCCGCAGTCGAGGTGATCGACCCAGCCCACAAGGTATCGGAGCAAAATGATTACGTCGACAACAGTGATGTCGCCATCGTCGTCAAGGTCGCCTAAGACGAGTTGCCGCGCTGTCGGATCAGTGCTGCCTACGATGACCTGCATACCAACAATCGCATCGAGGATGTTCACCAGACCATCATCATTTTGGTCGCCGCAGACGCCGACAGCGATGACGAATCCATCGGAGTGGCCCTGAGACTCAATTTCCCGCGGCGGATGGTCGTAACTACCAACGAAAGTGTTCCGAACATCGACCCGTCCGAACATTCCGACCGGCAAGTGTGTCTCGACCTCGAACCAATATCTGGCAAGCGGAATCTCGTAATGCGGCGCAGGGTATTCGCACACAATGGAGGTCGACACGTGATCGCCGTGATCTTGATATGCCGATATGCACGGTTCGGACAGAGGCGTTTGCGCGATGATGGACGAAAGCAACGGCTCAGCCTCTAGGAATGTCAGTATATTCGGGTCGAAGTCAAGGTCGTACTGCCAGCCAACAGGCTCCGCACCGTCCATAGCGATGGACCAAACATCGACGTAAATATGCTCTCCTGGAATGGCTTGGTCGGGAGCATCAGCCTCGATCCAGACTCTCGGCCGCTCATACGGGGCATATGGATCATCGGTGTTTCCAAAGTTCGCGAGCGGCGAATATGGGAGGCCAGCGGCGGCCAGTCCTGCGACGGACAGTACGCTGGAAACGAGGAATCCAAGGACTAATAGCTTCGCCGAAATCAACTTACGCATATATCACACCTTGTACAGGCTAGGGTGCCCAAGCATCAATCGTATCCCCAGCTACTGGATTGGTCAAGTAGCTGTGCACGGAAAGTATGGGCAAACGGGCTGGCGCTGAGATAGACGAATCTCCGATATCTAGCTCTCAACATGCTACGGATTTCCTGCATCACAGGTATATCTATGCTCGTCGTGCCAGAATCTTCTGCCGGATCGTTGGGCAAGTCGGCTGCTGGTACGGTTCAGCTATCTCGCGCAGCGTTCTGAATCGTGCCGACAGGACGCGGGCCTTGAATGGAGACGACGATTACCCTACCTTCGATCAATGCGGCTTTTCCTTCGACTTGGCTTCCAACAACTATTCGACCGAAGAATTTCGTATCGCTCGTGACGACGGCCCGGACGGTACCGACAGTAACGGCGAAGAGTTTGCCGTCAGCATCACGCTCAATCCTTCGGACGACGCCAGAGAAATCAACGGTGCGGATTGCAGTCTGATCGATATCTGGTGAAGAACCATCAGGGGTGGGCTCCGGCTCAGGTCGGACGTCACCGATAGGGCCCGCCGTCACGACGATTGTGACAGCGACCGGGGTGCCATCGAGAACCCGTCCTTCGATTTTGACTGCGGCTCCCACGACGAGCGTGCCTTCGATCTGAGTTCGTCCAGGAATAGCCGAGATTGTCCGACCGGCAATTACGATTCCCGTCAGCCTGTCAGCCCGGTTGCGGACGACCGTGCTAACGCGACCGGCTAGCTCGAATGGACGGCCAAGAACCGGGGCGCTCGGCGCGGCGTTGACTTTCACAGATTGCGCGACGAAGGTCTTGTCTCGCACAACTCCCTGGACAGTCACCTTGGCTCCAACAGCGAGCTCCCCGTCGACTTTCGTCGAGTCGGTGACCCCGATACTGATTCCGTTGACCGTCAATACGGAGATGCCGCCGTTCGCAGTCGTCTGCATCGACTCGATCACACCGGTTAGACTTCGAGTTGGGGTAGGCTGAGCAGCATCAGAGTCCGGCACGGCCCCGGTCTGAATAGTCCTCGCGATGACTCGTCCTCCGACGACCACGCCATGGATGTCGACCACAACACCGGCTTTGAGACGTACGCCGATTTTTGTCAGTTCGACTACCGCGACGATAGTACTGTCGACAACTATGGCCGTTGCGTTATTGTCGTCATCGCGTGCGACACGTTCAATCTTCCCAGCTAAGCGAACTTCGGTGCCATTTCTCGTGACGCCACGGCCTTCTCCGCGGACGATCCGTGCTACTAGCAGGCCATCGGCGTTGATCCAGCCGATGACCGTCACCTGGGCACCAGTGGCGACGCTCCCGTCGATCTGTGTACTAGAGTTGCGAATCACCGTCACGCCGCTGACGACTATGCTGCCGTTGACGGACTCGACGATTCCTTCGATTTCCATATTACGTTGCTCTGACGGTGCCGTCACGGAATGTGCCTCGACGCGGCGGGCAACTAGGGTATGGTCGTCGGTGATTACCGCGATGATTTTGATACGCACACCTTCGGTCAGATCACCCTCGATCTCGGTCAATTCGCTAGTGGTGATCGTACGTTCTCCGACAACGATTGCTCCGTCCTCATCTATCCTTGTGACGATGCCTTCGATGTTGACCGTTTTTTCGACCTGGGGCTCGTTCCTCGAAAAACCCTCGATGGAAATTGCAAGGAGACCGCCAGTTGAGCGACGCAGCGCTGTGACACGTACAGGGCTGCCGACGGCCACACGACCCACGATAGTAGTATCACCGTTCAGCTTCACCAAAAACGCGTTGATGCGCCATAATCCATCGTCGACTTGGGCCCTGAGCGTCCCTTGAATCGTGACCTTCTTTGCTTCGAGACTCTTACGCGTGAACCCGAGGTTTTCGATCTCTCTGATGACGAGGGTGCCGTCGTCGAGTTCGACGGCAGAAACGATAACGGTCTCGCCAACATCAGGTAGACCGTCCGTGTCGCTGCGGTTGTCCACGACGAGAACGTGACCGTTTATTATCCAGCGACCTTCGGCTTCTTCGCCCTCGAACACACCTTCGAATCGGGCTCGTCGAGCGACCTGTTGCTGAACGACGCGGCGTATCTGGGAGGCGGCGATTGTATCGTCTGAGGAGAGATAGCCGTCGATCTCGATTTCCTCGCCAACGACGATGCCCCGGTCGATGGCGGTTCCGCGATTCACGACCACGACGGTGCCGCTAACAACCCAATGGCCGAGCGAGTCGATTTTCTCGAAAACGCCCTTGATTGACGCCGGAGTCGTCGTGACCTGCGTCTCAGCTGTCTGGGACGAATCCGCGTCGGCGGTGGGCCGGACGACTGTGACCTCGATTGCCTCGGCAGAGATTTCTCCTGTCTCATCATCGCGCTCCGCGAAGATGACCACGCGGACGCCCACTTCAAGCTCCGATGTAACGCCACGCAGGTTGATCTTGGTCGAGTCCGTGAGGTCGAAGGTGAATGGATCGGCATCCGCACTGGTCGGCTGGATTACTATCTGTACGTCCGAGATAGCCATGACCGTGCCAAAGACGTGCCGAAACCGCGTCTTTGTCGGTATCAGGAATATCTTATCGGCCACAGTGGTACCGTCGGCGTCGAGTGATACAGCTATTTGATCGCCTTCCGTAAGATCGGTGATCCCGGCGTCGGCCATGAAGGGCAGACGAATCGAGGTATCGGAATCGACGGTGATTTCGATTACGTCACCTTCTGCCGCCACGATCAGAACGTCACCCTCAATGGATAGAACGACCCCGAAAAAGTCTCTCGACTGCTCAGGAACCTGGGCGTAGGCGGGCGCGAGACCGAAAAACGCGCCGGCCAACAGTGTTAAAAATACCGCTGAGCCAATAGCAACTTTCAGCGTCGATCTCAAGTGCGATCTCCTCATCGATCCTCTCTCTTCCTGCACCACCCTACCCTCACCGTCCTCATCGTAGCAGTCCGTTCGTTACGCACGTGTTACCCATCAGTTTTGTTTATTCTTCCCGTGGCCGGAATATGACTGCGACGACGACACTTAATTGCTCACCGGTCGAGTCGGTCGCGACGACATCGATGATGTTCGGGCCTGCGTCCAACCTCACCGTCGTCGAGAAGATTCCCAGGTCGTTGACTGGCACCGACACGCCGTTGACGCTCACGACCGCGTTAGGCGATGTCCGACCCGAGAGAGGCACAGGGCTGCCTGCGACAATGCTCTGGTTTGTCGGCTCGGTAACAACAAGGAACAGCGGTAACGGTGGCAGCGCGAGCGAGGTAACGGTCAGCGTGACGGTCTTCTGAGCGTCGTCGGAGCGGCCGATGACTTCGATAGTGTTTTCTCCGGACGCTAGTTCAATCTCGGCCTGGAACGTACCGTTTTCAGCTACGGTCGCCTCAATATCATTGACCGTGACAACGGTACCAACGCTGGTCAGTCCGAACACCACAACGGCATTGTGGAGCAGCGTGGTGCCATCCGTCGGGCCGATCACTGTAAGTACCAGATCGATGACCGGTGTCGCGGTTGATGTGGGCAGGAGCGTCGGGCTACTGGTGGGAGTTGGCGCAGGCGCCACAGGAGTTGCGGTCGATGCGGGTGATGGTGTCGCAGTTTCCGTCGGGAACCTGGTTGGCGGTGTCATGGTTGGTGTGGGCGCGAACGTCGGACTATTGGTGGGAGTTGGCGCAAGCGCCACCGGAGTTGCGGTCGATGCGGGTAATGGCGTCACAGTTTCGGTCGGGAACTTGGTTGGCGGTGGGCTCGGCGTGGGTGTCGACGTGAACGTGGGCGTCAATGTGAACGTGGGGGTCGGCGAAGGTGGTGGTGTCGCTGAGGCCGTCGCAGTGGGAACGGGTGTTGGTGTGTCGGTTGGCGAGGGTGTGTTGGTCGATGTGGGGGTCGGCGACAGAATAGGGCTTGGCACCGTGGTCGCCGTCAAGGTTGGAATTGGGGTGACTGTTGGGGCGGCAATCGTCGCAGATGCCGTTGCAGTCGGCGTCTGAGTGGCAGACACGGTCGGAATCAAGGCCGCTACAGTCGGCTGAGTAGTCGGCTCTGCCGGTGTGCGGTCGATTTGCCGAAAGCACGCGGTCGATAGGACGATCAACCCAATGGAGACGACGATCATGCTAAATGATCGCAGCATCGAAAACCCCTGTGTGAAACTCCTGCCTTGATCGTGAGTGTAGGGCTGGTTCGATTGCCAAAGTATTACGCGGTCGGTCCGAGCTTGAGCGTCGCGAGGAAGGCCGTATGGTGGTCGTCGGCAGGTGCCGACGTGCTCTCGATGGTAATGTCCCCGCGGTAGCGCCGAGCCAGGGTGCGGGCGATAAACATGCCCAGGCCCGAACTGACTTTCTCATCGCGCCGCGCGACTTCAGGCGTCCAGCCTCGGTCGAAGATATGTGGCTGGTACTGTTGAGCGATGCCGGGACCGTCATCCCACACTCGGATGAAAAAGTGAGTAGGATTCTTCGAGAGCCGCACCTCGACATGACCGGTCGCGAAGCGCACCGCATTGTCTACGAGGTTCGTCGTGATGTGCTCAATCGCCGAGTGATCTGATTGGACGATGCCGAACTCGGTTGGCTCCGACCACCAAGTGATCTCTTTCCCAGCTTCGGACGCGACAGCAGAGTAACGGTCGACGATTCTCCTGATTACCTGAGCCGGTTCGACGGGCTGGACATTGATTTCGTTGGTAGGAGCTTCGAGTTGGACGAGCACCTGGATATTGGACAGCATAAGCCGAAAGTTCGGCGCTTGACGCTCGATTTCGTCTAATAGATCGAGTACACGGGAACTATCGGTATCTTCGCTGTTGGCGAGAAGGGTGCGCAGTTCCCGCTCTTTGGCCAGTATCCTCGTTAAGGGCCTGCCGAGGTCGTGGTGGTATAGCTCAAAATACTGCTGAGTAACCTCTGTCCAGTGAGTAGCTGCATCGTCTACAGATTCGTCGGTTTTTCCGCCTCTCAAAAGTGGCGTTACGAAAGAGGCGGTCACAATTATGAGTCCCGCTAAGACGGTCATCGCGCCGAGATACGCGACAGGCTCGACTCCCCAAAGTTTCTCGGCAACCGATTCGCCCAGGAAAGGTGAAAGCACCACGGCAACCAGACCAAGCAGGACGGCGATGCCGCCAACGATACGGAGTGGAGTTAGAAGCCGGTTGGTATCGAACACACGCTTACAGCTTTGGGGGCATGAGTCGGTAGCCCCTGTCCCGCACGTTGATGATGAAGTCATTCGCGCCGAAACGGACGCCAAGGGCTTCACCGAGCGAGTTCTTGATCTCGCGGATTCTGACGCGGAGAGACGCCCGAGCGTCCTCGCCCTCGGAGAAGCGCTCCAGCCGATTGAACTGAACAAGCTCGCCGGGGCTTCGGTACCAGGCGGACGCCAGTTCACGCAAGATTTCGAACTTCATGCCAATGATGTCTCGGACAGGCACGTTCTCCTCGCCCTCCGCCACGTATACGAGCTTGGCGCTCACGTCGATGGTGATGCGCGAGCCAATGGCCACCACTTCCGGCGTGCTTCCAATCAGGCGGCGGAGTCGGAGCACGACCTCCTCGGTACTGGCGAGCTTGTCGATGAAGTCGACCGGAGCGTCCCAGTTGAGGGAACCTCGGACCGCCATCTCCCGCTCCGGCCCCGAAGCATATTGGGTGTACATGAGAACCGGCAGTCTGTGGAATTTCTCCAGGATGCTGCGGAGGACAGTCAGGCCTTTAAATGTGTCGTCAGGATGATTGCCGAATCGCACATCGAGGAGTACCGCGTCGGGAGACTCCTCTTCAATTGCGTACAGGGCCTCAACCTCGTAGTCGTCGCCGGTGACCCACTTCGATTCAGGTTGGACGACCAGCGCCTGCCAGCCTTCATCCTCGATGCGCTTCCGCACCGAGGAGACGATGGCCGAGTTCCACTCATCGTCTACTATCAGTATCTTCATACGTGTCGAACGGTCGTGTTTGAGTCGAGTCGTCTACCGTCATTTATTGCACGAGTTCGACGTTTTCTACGTCCCTTGGCCTGATGCAGCCCTGTGTCTCCGGTATAGGGGCGCTGGATGGAACCAACAGGGTCATTACGAACGAGACAATGTGGCATCCGCGTCGCCGTTTGTTGATGGGATATTTACGTGCTTTTCAACTCAGGGAACCGGCGGTCTGGCATGATACAAATAACAGCGGAGAGAGGTGGAGAAATGGTGACCACCGCCGATTACGACATTCAAGTTCCCGATCCAGCGTCCAACAGTAGAGAGCACGTACCGGAGATTCTGGTGGTGGATGACGAGACGCACATCAGAAATCTACTGGTGCGTAACTTGCAAGAGGCCGGATTCAGAACTGTCAGCGCGGACAACGGCGCGACAGCGTTCGAGAGCATTGTCGAGCGCCAGCCTGATCTTATGCTCCTCGATCTTTCGATGCCAAAAGTGAACGGCTTGGAGCTGCTCGCCAAGATACGGCAGTACCCGGCGACGGAGTCTGTACCCGTGATCGTGTTGACCGCTGTGCCACCTGGGCAAGCGCAGCTCAAGACTTGGAAGCTCGGCGTGCAGCACTATTTACAGAAGCCGGTGACCTACGAAAGGTTGATATTGACCGTTCGAGTCGCTCTCCGCGAGGCGCAGGAAAAGCTGGTCGTACGTTCCGAAAGCGAGGAAACCCTGGCGGTGGATACACAGGAGCGAGACTTGCACGGAAGTCCGGAATCGTCGGTACTCGATCCGATACTTGCTCTTGGGCTTGTGCCCCAGCACTTGCTTTTCCTCTATGGACAGTCTGGCAGCGGCAAGAGTGTGCTCGCCCAAAGCATTGCTTACGCGGCGGCTTCGCGGCGGAAGCCCGTCGTGTATGTAACGTCCGACGTTCCGAAGTCGGGTCGGCGATTCTCATCGCCGATGACCGGTACTCAAGGCGAAGTCGAGACCACTTACGCGACCCGTATGAAGTCGTTAGGGCTGGATATCGAGCCAATGCGTCAGAACGGGACGTTCAAAGTAACACCAATCGACTATCCGATGGGAATCCCTTCGACATTACTGGGTGAGCGAGCGATTGACGGCATCGCCAAGGCAGTCGAGTTGGCTCCTGTGGGACGGAGCTTGATCATTATCGACGACATCACGGTGTTGGCGGGAATCGACCGGGGTCTCGTACTCGTCCGGCTCATGTCGTACATAAAGACGATCGTGGATGCGGGCACGAGCGTGATCATGTCGTCACAGCATGGAGCAATGGATTCACGGGCGCTCAACAACCTTTTGACCTCCAGCAACACCTTCCTCCGATTGGCCGATAGTGGCGAGTCGAAGACGCTCATCGTCCAAAAATCTGAGACCGAACTGTTGACAGCGGGGATGAGGCTCAAGTTTGAGGTCGGAGAGGGCTCTGGAGTCCGGGTAGTCAGCTAGATGCCGCTCAGTTGACCAGCGACCGACGCTGGCGACCGCCGACACGCAAGGCAACGAAACCTACAAGCATCGCTGCCACACTGAGATCAACCACGCCGCCGTGGACGGCTGCTCCGCAGCTAGCTCCCGGCGCGGGTGTCAGGCTAGTGTTGTCCGGTGTTTCAGACACTAAAGGCTCACTGTTGGGCGTCGACTCCCCACTGGCGGTCGGAAGGGTAAATACCAGCGGGACCGGTGTGTCGGGCACCTTCGTCGGAGCCCGTGAAGGCGTTGCCGTAGGCTCCGGGCCTGTCGTCTGACCTGAATTCTGTGTGCTCTCGGAATTTCCGATGAACTCGCCCCCAGGATGGGGTTGTAGCGTGTAAGGCAATCTCGTTGGCACAGGCAAAGGAGTTGGGCGCTCGCCACCGGAGAACGCCGGATTGAAGGGGCTAACGCCGACCGACTCTCTCCAACGATTCTCTAACCCTACCCGATCGAATCCGTAGGTCTCCTTGAGCGCGTCGTCCATCGAAGCACCGCTTTTGTAACGTGCCATAAAGTCGCGCATCTTGTCGGTGCCAAAATCATCAATCATCATGCGGACGATGGCCTTCGACTCGCCATAAAAAAGGAGCACGTCATTGGCGCGGCCCGGAAGACTGCCCATGAATGTCACGGAGAGCACGCGGTCTCGTCGTATTCCATCCTGGAGCGAGGCATCGTAGGACCTGCCGGGGTCAACGTTCCCGTACTCGGCTAAGCCCTCGTGCAGCCAGGGGGGCACCCTGCGGACAATACCCTCCCCGGCCCTGTGCACGATGATGTGAGTTACCTCGTGGGACGCTGTTCCAATAGCGCTGCGGGTGCCAAGTACGAGCAAAGTCCCGACACTTGTGAAGGCTTGACCCTCGGTGATCAGGTGTTGACCGATCGCGGCACTGGACTGCTGTATCGCGCCCTGCATCTCGTCCCAAGTGTTGTAGACGGTAACCCGAATCGGCTCTTCCTTGTCAGCGCCCAGGAGAGGGGCCACCCGGTCTAGAGTTTCGTTGATCGTGTCCAGAATGTCATGAGCACGGTCCTCGACATTGCCGTGGTACGCCAGTGTTACGGGGCCGCGTGAAATCTCGTTCCACTCGAAGCGCGGGTCGTGGTACGTGAACTGCGAACGTTCGGTATCGAGTCGGTTTCCTTTTTTGTCGACGATCTCAAAATTGTAGGCGATGACCGTACCGGGCGGCACGTATGCCACGTTGGTATTCGTTCGCCAGAGCAACTCGCCGTCGATCAAATCGCCACTCTGCTCAGTTTCGAGGTAATCGTATCCGCCGCGAGTCTGCTGTCCAATACGAAGCCGGATAGCGACTGTCTCGATCTCGTTCTCACTTTGGACAGTGAGCTTTACGCGGAAGCCGACCGGAAACTCGCTGGTGATGCTGGATGACTTTACGGTGATAGAACCGGCAGCCTGGGCGTCAACGGTCCCGGTCAAGCTGAACGCTAGAGCAAGTACGATCACCGCCATCGCGAACATTATTCGCGGTCGCGGGACTGCAGAAGCTATAGAGGGCTTGGGCAACTGTTCATTCCTGACCGAGGGTCGCGATGCCATAGTACCTAAGTATCTCGACAGAATTGGGTTAACGTCGAGATGTGCGTCACCCCCTTCCCTCCCTTACCCCTTAACGGGGGAAGAGATGGAAGGTTTGATGGCTCCGAAATTGGAGTGAAGTTGACTGCTTTCCGACAAGCTACTTTATACAACGATGTACTTTTCCGAAGGGTTGGAAAACGAAAGGCCCTTGGCGAAGTACCAAGAGCCTTATGTCGCTTGATTCAGCTTAATACTACGTCGTACCGGCTGGCGGCGGACCGCATCCGTCGATCTGGGCCTCACCGACGATGTGCTGCAACATCAGAATCACGTCAAGCACATCGATCTGACCATCTCGTACAACATCACTTAGCACCTGCTGCAACGGAGTCGCGTCCACGAGACCGACGATGATCTGGATGTCGATGATCGCATCGCGAATATCCACTACCTGGTCGAAGTTCTGGTCGCCACAGACTAGGCCAACTATATCGACGATTGCACTGTCACCGATGCTGGGCACGATCTGAAGGCTGGCAGTGCCGACCTCGGTGCCGAACATGCGGAGGACGGTGGGGCCGCCAGGCGCGTCGGACCGGACGTGGAATTTGATCGTACCAAGAAGCAGGTCTGGGGCAGTATGCCCGTCGGGGCATATGAGTACGCCAAGCACGACGGGGCGGTCGGGATCGCCGCCATTAAATTCAACCTGACATTCGAAGCCGAGTTCCGGCAGAACAAAACCGTAGTTGTCATCGGGCGTAAAGACTCGCGGGTCGTATTCGACGGAGAAGCGAGCCCCAGCAAGGTCGTTGGCGTCCCTGACTCTGATCTCAACCAGCACTTCGTCGTCGAGGGTCGCGGTGTCGGCCGTCGCCGGGTACAGAACGACGGTGGCTGGCGGCTCGATGACTTCAAGGAGCACGGAGTCGGTGCCTTCGAGTCCGAGGAAGGTTGTTGCCGAAACGGCCAGGGTGTAAGTACCTGCCGTCAGAGAGGCCTGAATGGACTGGCTTGTTCCGATAGCCGTCTCGGTGTCGCCACTGGGAGTGAGGGTCCACAGGAAGTCGAGGGGCCTGCCGCCTGCGCCGCTCAAGACGAGTGCCTGAGCATTCAGAGTGTCAGTCGTGAGAATTTGGGTCGGCGCGAAGATGGAAATTACTGGCGCTTCCCCACTCACCGTGAAGACCGACGAGTCGGCCGTGACAGTATTAAAGCCATCGGTGCCGATGACGCGGAACTTCGCGTCGTCGCTCGGCTCCAGGGTGGAGACATCGACATCCTTCGTGGACGTGATAGCTGTCGTCAGCGGGTCATCGACGTTCGACGCGAGTGGCGACCAGGTGTTGCCGGCGTCAGCCGAGTAGAGAATGCGGAAATCGAGGTCGTCGCCATCCAGGTCTTCGGCGTCCCACATGATGGTGTTGACGCCTGACCACTGCTCTCCGGTCTGCGGACTCACTACGATGATGGTCGGTGAGTTCGTCGAAACGATTCGCTCGTCGAGGACGGTCGCGCCCCGCTTAAGGACGATTGACGATGCACTGTTTTGGGCCGGCAAATAGAAGCTGAACGGTACTGAATCAACTTCTTCGCCCTCAACGGTTCTGAATATCACGTCGAAGGTGTGGCTCAAGAGAGCAGCACCGCTTGCATCAAGCACCATGACACTGAATTCGCGCGCAGCGCTGTCAGCGTCTTGAGGAAGTCCAGGCTGAACGAGGATCGGGTCCAGGCCACCCTCACCGGTAACGGTCACCTCACCAGTTATGTAGTAGGTATCGGCGATCTGCGCGACTAGCGCGGTGACCTCATCGGCCTGAGCGCTCGCGCCGGACACCGTCGAGAAGTTGTTGAACTGGTTCTGCCAACGGTATGGCGAGACCCACTGCGTCGGAAGTTGTCCGTTGACTCCGTCCGTCCTGTCTTCGGATTGACAGTAGGACATATAGTCTGGGTAGGCGGCGGGGATCACTGTCCTTATGGCTCCGGTGCCGGACTGCCAGGGCTGCCGTGTGTCGAAACCTATCTCCCCTATCCCATCGGTACTATTTGTGTTCCCCGGATAGCTGGGATCCGGGCCAGAGGCATTACATCCCCAGTTTGCGTCGTTTACCGTCGGATTACCCACGTGACGGCCCCAGGTCCCCGCACCACTGGCGGCTCGGTCGAGATTGTGGTCAACCTCATGAGCCATCGTAAATTCCCGGTTGACCGAGTTAATCCCAGCCCGAGACACGAGACCCGCGCCTGAGTTGAACCAGGTCGGATCGGAGATGCCGCTACCGCCGGCATGGTGACCAAAAATCTGATCCGGTAAGTCGAAAGGTGAACTTCCACCAAAGGCAGCGCCAAAGACCCAAGCGAGAACCACCGTGCCATAGTACTGATTCAATGACGCGATCGCACCATTCTGTGTTGTGACACCAACGTCTTGCCACGGCCTTCGAACGTAGTTGATGTCCGCGAGAGGGAAGATGTGCTCGGTCGTATTTTCGAGCAGAGTCATGTTCGCGTTCGTCGGGAGGGTTGGCGAGGCGGCACTCCCCGTGTTCAACGGCACTGTCCAATACGTGGGAACTTCTTTTTGCGTGAAGGTCTTGGTGACGTTGCCCGAGGTAACCTGCGACGGGAGGAACGAGCTTCGGCGCACGACGGCGTGGAACGTGACCGTACCGGTTATCCATGAGTCGGGCAGGAGGAAGTTCGCTGTGTCGTTGAGTTCCTCGCGGTCGCCGCTGGTCGGGGCGTAAAACTCCATCGTCAATGGCGAGCCAGGTAGGTCTTCGCCGCCGCGGCTGCCGTAGAGATACACGGTTACCGGCTGCGTCGTCCCTCTACCGCCGAAGACCGAGAAGAGATTCGTCGCCTCGGCGTAGACGCGTACGACAGTATCTTTATCCTGCACTAGCGGCAGAGTATTCGAGCGGTTTTGGATGGCCTGGGTTATTTCGAGCGCGCCGGAGCCGTCGAAGGCGACTCCTTTGAACAGAGATGCAACCGGGACCACCGTATCTGCCAACTGGACTTGAATCAGGTTCGAGAAGTCCTGAGTCATGCCGACCGGCAACTCGTCGGTGAAGGTCGGGCTCAGCGATTTTACGCGGACGCCCATACCGATCTTATCGCCAGGCCTCGCGCCGATTTCGGCGAGGTCGATCGCGATCTCCCAGAAGCGATGCTAGCTGCAGGTCGTGGTCTTGTTGAAGAGATTCGCAACTTTACTGCCGTCGGCGAAGAAGCAGCCGAAGCCTTGTGCTCTGGCCGAGCGCGTCGAGTCCCTTAAACTGGTCCATGCCCCCGCGCTAAGATAGTGCTGATATCGCATGTTGGAGTTGTTGGCGGACAGCGTGTAGTTCACATCGACGTTCGGCGTAATCTGGCCGTCGTTGTTCACGTCGAAGCTCAGATCGAAGAAATCGGGCACAAGGGTGTCGTCGCCGGTGTCGTCGATCATGTCGAGCAGGACGTAGAGCCGCCTGCCGTCGTTCTTTACCGTCACGAAGCCGTTGCCGAGTTGGAGCTTGTTGCCGGTCTCCCACTCGCCGATGCCGAGCTTGCCGTCGAGCTTGGGAACGATACTCGCGAGGTTGGAGTTGATCGTTGGAGCAGGTGGCTGGACTATGCCGCCCGCCACACTGAATACCGCCACTGAATTGTCAACCGCACCTGCGGCGTAGACGTGTCTCCCGTCAGGGCTAACCGTTACAGAGTAGGCGCCGCCAAGCCCGTCAACGCCGTCGACACCGCCCTTTTTGACCTCTACGAATGTGAGAGCGCCAGTCGTCGCGTTCCGGCTGAGCACCGCAACCCCATTGTCATCATGACCTGCGGCGTAGAGGTAATTTCCGTCAGGGTCAACCATGACCGATCGGACACTGTCAAGCCCGTATACGCCGTCTACGCCGTCCCTTTGCGCCTCCACATAGCTGAGGAACCCCGTCGTCGAATCCCGTCTGAACACTGCCACCGCATCATCATTTGATCCTGCGACGTAGAGGTGTTTCCCGTCCGGGCTAACATTTACCGATGCTGCGCCGTCAATTCCCTCAACGCCGTCGACGCCGTCCTTCCGAACCTGCACAAAAGTGAGGGCACCTGTAGTCGAGTTCCGGCTGAACACCACCACTGCGTCTTCGGTCTGACCTCCGGCGTACACGTGCTTTCCCTCTGGACTTATGGTCACCGAAGTGGGGCGAACGAGACCGTCAACCCCTCCCACGCCTTCTCTCTGTACCTCCATGAATGTCAGAGCACCAGTCGTGGAGTTCCGGCTGAACACTGCCAGCGCATCGTCGAGTAAACCTGCGACGTACAGGTGCTTTCCGTCCGGGCTGACGATCGCGGAGATGGCCCGTTGAAGCCCTTCGACGCCGTCGAGACCGTCCTTCTTGACCTCAACAAAGGTGAGTATGCCCGTCGTCGAATTACGGCTGAACACCGCTATAGCGTTGTCGACATAACCGGTGGCGTAGAGGTGTTTTCCGTCGGGGCTGACGGTCACTGACGAGGCGTTGAGAAGTCCGTCAACGCCTTCGATGCCGTCCTTGTGCACCTCCACGAAGGTGAGCGCGCCCGTCGGGTCTCGGCTGAACACCGCGACCGCACTGTCACTTGCACCTGCGGTGTAAACGTGTTTTCCGTCCACGCTGACCGTCACCGATTGGACGCCGTCAAGCCCGTCAATCCCTCCGAAGCCGTCCTTGTGTACCTCCACGAATGTGAGGACGCCCGGAGCCGAAGTTGCATTCCCAAATATTACGTAGGTCTGCCCAGCCCCAGTTACAGTTCCAGCCGTCGCCTGAGGCGCGCCGATCATGAGGTCGGGGCTGTCGTCGTTATTCACGTCGCCGACAGCCAGGCCGATTCCCGCACGGTCGTTAGCCGTGATGCCGTTGTAGATGCGGTCTGCCGCTACGGAGATGTCGATGAAGGTCTCTAGTCCGCTATCGGATGGGCCGTTCGGCACGGGGCCTTCGAGAACGTAGACTTCGCCTGCGGACTGACGACCGTCCGGGCTTGCAAGTTCGGCGCTGATGATGAGGTCGCCGATGCCGTCTCCAGTGACGTCGCCCGTGGCAACTCCTGCTGCGGACCGGTCACCTGAAGCGATTCCCCGTACGATCACGTTAGTGTTTGTGGAGAGTTCTCGCTCAATGGCTGTTCCAGGCAACGGAATCGGGCCGTATACCACGTAGGTCTCGCCTGCGTTCTCGCGCTGGCTGTCGGGGTCGCCGCCCTGTGCGCCGATGATGAGGTCCGGCAGGTCATCACCGCTTACGTCGCCGATGGCCACACGAAAGCCTGCGTTGTCGGACGCATCGACTCCATTGAAAGTTAGATCGGCAGCACGGTCACTGAGCGCTTGAGACTGCGGAGCGTGTATCGGGCCGAAGAATATCTGCACGTTACCGGCAGCGTTTCTTCCAGCAGGGTCGGCTACAGCGTAGCCTACTGCGAGATCATCATCACCGTCATCGTCTATGTCGCCGACTGCGATGCCTGTACCAAAGTCGGCACGGTTCTCTTTTCCACGCAGGACCACATCTGCATCGTCGGTAGACTTCTCGCCACCAGTAATCGGGCCAAAGAAAACGTAGACCTCGCCTATGTTGTCGAATTGCTGTGGAATGTTCTCATCGAGGAAGTCGACGCCGCTGGCCCCGATAATGAGATCGTCGTTGCCGTCGTCGTTCAGGTCCCCGCTGGCGACGCCGAATCCCAAGCCGTCGAAGCGAAACTTACCCGAGACGACGAGGTCGGCGTTGGCGGCAAGGTCGATCTCTGCACCGTCAAAGGGACCGAAGAGCACATGCACCTGGCCCGCACCAGACTCGCTGCCTACAAGCGCAAACGGGGAGCCGACTATCAGGTCGGGTACGCCATCCCCGTTGATGTCCCCCGTAGCCACGGATGCGCCGGACGCGGCGTCTGCAACGCTTCCGTTAATTGTCAGATCGCGTTCAGTGTCGATCTCTGCCCTGAGCGAAGTCTGCGCAATAGCCGAAGATGTCGGAAACTGCGTTCCTATCAGCGTGATCGCAGACAAGACGAACGCGAGCCCGATTCTCGATATCCGGGATGATGACATGACGACGGCTCCCTCTGCGGCTTCACTGCGGATTGTTTAGCAGTAGGTGCAGTCTATCGACCGTCCATGGCACAGTCAACGCTCTCAGAGCCTTGCCGATCACTTGCAAGCGCTCTCATCTGAAGTGAGATAAATAAGGACGGTACTGTATAATGATTTTTCCCGATTTTTGAGAATGCTCTAGCTGGAGGAACGTTGGTTGAATACCCTGGGCAGTCATCTGTTGGTGGAGCTTAACGGCTGCAACGAACAGCTATTGGACGACCTGTCGCGCGTAAAATCGGCCCTGATCGATGCGGCGGATGAGGCTGGCGCGACCATCGTAGGCGAGATATTTCACGAGTTCAGTCCCGTCGGCGTGACCGGGGTCGTTGCCATCGCGGAATCTCACATCAGCATCCATACGTGGCCGGAGCATGGCTATGCCGCGGTAGACGTGTTCTCATGCAGCGAGACGTTCAGGCCGCACGAGGCCGCCAGGCTCATCGTCGAGCGCCTTGGGGCCGAGTCTCACACCGTTCAGGTCATCGAGCGCGGCACCACAGCCCTGCTCGCCCCGGCTATATAAATGGACGAATTTACACAATCCGCTGGTGAGGGTGACTGGCACTTCGAGCATATAACACCCGACTTAGTACAGGCAGAACGCCGCATGGCAGTGGTGTTTGAAGGCAAGACGAAGTTCCAGAATGTCGTAATTCAGGATGGGGCAGCGTTCGGTCGGTCACTAGTGCTGGACGACAAAACGCAGTCAACCGAATTTGACGAGTTTGTCTATCATGAGTCGCTCGTCCATCCTTGCATGATCGCTCACGCTGACCCAAAGACTGTATTCGTCGCGGGCGGCGGCGAGGGCGCAACGATTCGTGAGGTGCTAGCGCATAGCACAGTCGAGCGGGTCGTCATGGTGGACATTGACGAAGAGGTCGTTGAGCTTTGCCGTCAGCACCTGCCCAATCATCACCAGGGCTCATTCGAGGACGCGCGGCTGGAGTTAGTTCACGACGACGCGCTCGCCTATCTAGAGCGTGCCGATGAGCGCTTCGACGTAGTCATCATTGACGTGCCCGATCCGCTTGAGGCCGGGCCAGCTTACCTCTTATATACACAGGAATTCTACGAACTGCTCCGAGAACGGCTGAACCCCGGTGGCATCATGGTCGCGCAAGCCGGGCCGACTGGGCCGACCTTTTACGAGCAATGCTTCTCGGCGGTTGCAAGCACTATTGGCAGCGTGTTTCCGACGGTCGCGGTATGTGAGGCGTTCGTCCCGTCGTTCGGGGCGACTTGGGGCTTTGTCATTGGGTCGCAAAGTGGCAGCCATGCTGATTTAACGCCAGATGAGGTTGACCATCGGATAGCGGAGCGCGTCACTACTGAACTGCGCCACTACGACGGAATCACGCATCGCGGCATGTTTTCCGTCCCAAAGTACTTGCGGGCAGCCCTGGCGGCAGAAAACAGGATCATCACGAAGGACGATCCACTGTTCGTGACATAACGTTCGGCACTTTACGAAAGACTCCAAATAGAATGTCTGTGCGAGTATAATACCTCTGTGCCAACAAACCTACTTTCAGGACTGAACCCCAGACAGCGCGAGGCCGTCGAGACCATCAACGGGCCGGTGCTTATCGTGGCCGGACCGGGCAGCGGCAAGACGCGCGTCATCACCCATCGCATCGCTTATCTGGTCGAGACATGCGGCGTGTCGCCATACCGCATTCTCGCAATGACCTTCACCAACAAGGCAGCGCGAGAGATGAAGGAGCGGGCCGCCGCCCTCACACGGACTCGCGACGACCAGTTGACCATCAGTACTTTCCACGCGTTCTGCGCCACCGTCTTGCGGCGTGACGGCGAGCGTCTCGGCCTGGACAAGAATTTCGCCATATACGACCAGTCCGACCAGACCTCGCTCATGAAACGGGCGATGATAGAGGTCGGGCTCGACGTGAAACAGTTTAAGCCGGCCAACATCCTGTCCGAGATATCCAGCGCCAAGAGTCAACTCGTCGGCGTCGAGGGCTATGGCCTGAACAAGACCAGCTACTTCGAGGAGATTGTCCACAGGGCCTACGAAAAGTACGAGGAACTGCTGGCAGCAGCTTCCGCGGTGGACTTCGATGATCTTCTGTTCAAGACATACACGCTGTTCAAGCAGCACCCCGACGTGATGGAGCGATACCGCGAGCGCTACGTGCACGTGATGGTCGACGAGTTCCAGGACACGAACGTCGTCCAGTACGAGATCGCCAAGCAGCTTACGGGCGAGTACCGCAACCTGTGCGTGGTCGGCGACCCCGATCAATCGATCTACTCCTGGCGGAATGCGGACATCCGCAATATCCTCAGCTTCCAGAAAGATTTTTCTGACGCCAAAGTTATTGCCCTCGAACAAAATTATCGCTCTACGGAAACAATTCTCGAAGCCGCTCAGGGAGTCATCGCTTCCAACAAGCATCGGGTGGAGAAAGACCTTTTTACGACGAACGGCAAGGGCGTGCCCATAGTCGTTCAAGAAGGCTACAACGAGCAGGAAGAGGCCCAGTTCGTTGTCAGGGAAATCGAGCGGCTCGTCCGTAAGGGATACAGCCGCGCCGACATCGCCGTGATGTACCGGGTGAATGCGCAGTCGAGAGCCCTGGAAGAGGCGTGCATGCGTTACGGACTGCCATACCAGCTCGTCGGCAGCACTCGGTTCTATCAGCGGCAGGAGATCAAGGACCTGGTGTGCTACCTGCGCCTCATCGTCAACCACAGTGATGACGTAAGTTTTGGCCGTATCGTGAATGTGCCGACGCGTGGCATCGGTCAGCGCACGGTCGACGAACTGACCCGTCACGCCAGAGATCACGGCGTGTCTTTGTTCGATGCGATTGACGGCACTGCTGAGACGGCGGACACACCCAGGATTCCAGCCGTCCCCCTGCCCGCCCGGTCGATCAAGGCCTTGCAGGATTTCAAAGCGTTGATCGAAGGCTTGAGCGAACAGAACAACGAATTGAACCTGGTCGAGTTTATCGACGAGATACTAAAGCGCACTGGATACAAAGATTACATTGAGAGCGAACCGGAGCGCGGTGAGGAGCGCTGGGACAACATCGCCGAATTCAGAAATTCGGCCCGGGACTACCTCGATCTGGGGCCAGACGATGCGCTCACGGCTTTTCTCGAAAGCGTCAGCCTCGTCAGCGACACTGACAATCTGGGCGAAAAGGCCGACGCTGTCACGCTGATCACGTTACACCAGGCCAAGGGTCTCGAATATCCGGTCGTGTTCATGGTCGGGATGGAAGAGAGGATGCTGCCGCACAGCCGCTCGATCGAATCACATGACCCAGCCGACATTGAGGAGGAGCGGCGCCTGTGCTACGTCGGCGTCACGCGCGCGAAGGAAATGCTGTATTTGCTGCGAGCGTTTCGGCGCGGCTTCCGTGGGAACTCAGAGCCGAGTATGCCGTCGCGATTCCTTGCGGACATCCCGCAAGAGTTGATTACCAAGCCCGGCATCGGGGCACCTGCCAAGAAACCGGCTACTCGCTTGAACGACTGGGCGTCGCCCTTCAAGCAGACTCAGCGAACGGGGACACTGGCGGAGCGCGTCGTTAAGAGCGCCGACGCAACGGTTATTCGCCGCAAACGGAGCGAAGTAAGACCGGCGGCGGCGAGTGCAGGCCCTACGCTAAAGACGGGCGACAAGGTGCGTCACAAGGCGTTCGGTGAGGGCATGGTGACTGCGACAAAACCTTCCAGCGGCGACACAGAAGTGACGGTCGCGTTCAAAGACGGCCTCGGCATCAAGCGGCTGTTACTCAGCTTCGCAAAGCTGGAGAAGGTGGAGTAGGGCTGCATTGACATCCGTCATCACCGACCAAATGCGCGCCGCCATCGGTATCAAGTCCGAGCCCCGCAAGCAGATCGCCGAAGCTGGCGCGATCAGGCGGTTCGCTGAAGCCATAGGCGATCTGAACCCGCGATATCGGGACGGAATGATCGCTCCGTCAACGTTTTTGCGGTCGTTTGACCTAGTGCCGCCACCGCCCGAGTTTGACATCCCCTACCCTGATATTCTCGACGGTGGCAGCGACTGGGAGTTTCTTGTGCCAGTCCGCGCTGGCGACAAGATTGCTGCGACTACAAAGGTCGTTGATGTATCCGGAAAGTCGGGCAGCCTAGGCGACATGCTGTTTGTGGTGCGCGAGCATCGGTATGTGAATCAAGACAGGCAGACGGCGGCTGTTCAGAAGAGTACGACGATTTACTACACCGCTGCTTCGCCCTCACCCCAACCCTCTCCCAGAGGGGAGAAGGGGCAAGAGATTGATCGAGATGGTCGGGCTACTGCGGCACATGAGCAACTAGTCATCGAGGACGTTTCGAAAGGCGCTCACGTGCCCACTCTCGTCAAGATACCCACCACTCGGCAGCTTGCGCAGTATGCTGGCGCGTCGGGCGATTTCTATGAGATTCACTACGACCAGGAGTATGCACGGTCGGTGGGATTGCCTGACGTGATCGTGCATGGAGCGCTGAAGAGCGCGTTCCTCGCGCAAATGCTCACGGACTGGATTGGTGACCGAGGCGTTCTCAAAACGCTGAGCGTGCAGTATCGGGGGATGGATGTCGTCGGCACTCGGATTTACTGCAAAGGGCTTGTTACTCGTGTGCATCCCCCTTACCCCAGCCCTCTCCCTCAAGGGGAGAGGGGGCAAGAGTTCGGAGTCGTCGATTGCCAGGTGTGGACTGAGATGGAGGATGGCACAAGGACAACAGTTGGGACCGCCGTCGTCTCGTTGCCATCGCAGGCGCAGGCTTAGCCGGCATGTCGTTCGATTCATTTTTTCTCATTGACTTTGTATGATGTCGAGTCATATACTTTACCCATACCCCCTGGGAGGGGGTTTTACAAAAGGGGAGATCTCTTATGGCGACAAAGACGATGGAGCCGCATCATGGGCATGACGAGCACCACGCCGATCACCAGGCTGAGTTGTCTGAGGCCAAGCGGGATGCACTCAAGCGACTGAACTACATTGACGGGCATCTTGGGGGTATTCGCCGAATGGTCGAGGAGGATACGTACTGCATCGACGTTCTCAAGCAGACGTTCGCGGTGCGGCGGGCCATTCAGAAGCTGGAGTCGGTGCTGTTGGAGGGCCATTTGCATACATGCGTCATCGAAGGTGTGAAGGAAGGCCGCGAGGACGAAGTGCTTGGCGAGCTTATGGAGCTTTACTCGTTGGCAGATAAGAGATAAGAGATAAGGGACGAGTACCATGGCGATTCAAACCGAGAGCCGTCCGGATGTTTCGACTGCTGCTGAAAAGGTTGCACTGAACATTGGTGGGATGACCTGCGCCTCGTGCGTCAGTCACGTAGAGAAGGCGCTGCGTCAGGTCGAAGGTGTCAAAACGGCGAGCGTGAACCTGGCGACCGAGCGTGCGACCGTTTTGTATACGCCTGGGATAGCGAACGTCGGTGACCTCCGCTTCGCTATCGAGGACGCGGGTTACTCGATGCTAGGCATGGGCACCGACGACGACGTTTCAGGAACACCACGGCAAACTGCCGATCTACGGCTGAAGGCGACGGTCGGTCTCGTGGTCGCTGGACTCATCATGGCGATAATGGCGATTCCGGCAGTGCACAACGCCCTGCCCTTCCGCATGGACTTTTTGCTTCTCGTGATGGCGACTCCGGTACAGTTTTGGGCCGGAAAGCAGTTTTACGTAGGCGCCTGGGGCGCGCTCAAGCACCGCACTAGCAACATGAACACGCTGATCGCGGTGGGAACTTCGGTGGCGTTCATGTACAGCGTGCTGGTGACTTTCCTTTATGACACAGCGCTGTTCGCCAATTACGACGCGGCTACATTCTTCGACACTTCGACTGCGATAATCGGTCTGGTGCTGCTTGGCAGGTATCTGGAAGCGCGGGCAAAGGGCCGGGCCTCGGACGCGATCAAGGCGCTGATGGGGTTACAGGCGAAGACCGCGCGCGTCATCCGCGACGGCGAAGAGATGGACATACCAATCGACCAGGTCGTCGTTGGTGACACAATCGTGGTCCGCCCCGGAGAAAAGGTTCCGGTGGATGGCACGGTGGTCGACGGCATATCGTGGGTCGACGAGTCGATGCTGACCGGCGAGAGCGTGCCTGTGGAAAAAGCGACCGGGGAACGTGTTTATGGAGCAACGATGAACACCACGGGCAGCCTGACGTTCCGAGTGACGGGCGTAGGTAAAGACACGGTGCTGGCACAGATCGTGAGACTGGTCGAGGAAGCCCAGGGATCGAAGGCACCGATACAGCGGCTCGCGGACGTGATATCGAGTTATTTTGTACCTATCGTGGTGGGCGTTGCGGCCGTCGTGTTCTTGCTCTGGCTGGCGATCGGCCCATCACCGTCGTACGTATACGCCATGCTGACGGCGGTTGCCGTGCTGATCATTGCATGCCCCTGCGCGATGGGCCTCGCGACACCGACGGCGATTATGGTCGGCACCGGAAAAGGTGCGGAGTCGGGCATACTGATTCGCAGCGCGGAGGCGCTCGAACGGGCCCACAAGATTGAGGTCGTCGTCCTCGATAAGACAGGTACATTGACCGCTGGCTCCCCGACGGTCACCGACATAGCAACAATGGGCATGTCCGAGGAGGACCTTCTCTCGCTCGCCGCAACAATCGAAAAATCGTCCGAGCACCCTCTCGGCCGTGCGATTGTAAATGAATCGCTTGAACGTGGATTGTCTCTCGATACTTCGGCGCGGGACTTCGAGGCCTTGCCCGGTATGGGAATCGTGGGCTCCGTCGGTGGGCTGGACGTGGCGGTTGGAAATCTGCGACTAATAGAGCAGCGTGGGTATGAAATGAACGGCCTGGCTGATATTGGCGACGGCCTGGCGAGCATGGGCAAGACAACGTCCTACGTCGTGGTCAACAACGAAGTGAAGGGCGTGATCGCGATCTCGGACACCGTTAAGCCCGGCGCGAAACAAGCCATCGAAGCTCTGAAACGGCAAGGCATCCAGGTCGTGATGCTAACGGGCGACAACCAGCGGACGGCGGAGGCGGTTGGGAAGGAAGTTGGGATAAACCGCGTGGTCGCCAACGTTTTCCCTGCCGAGAAGGCGGGTCACGTCAAGGCGCTGCAAAACGATGAAAGAGTGGTCGCGATGGTCGGGGACGGTATCAACGATGCGCCTGCCCTTGCTCAGGCCGACGTGGGAATCGCCATCGGAACGGGAACGGACATCGCGATGGAGGCGGCGGACATCACGCTCATTCAGGGTGATCTCATGGGCGTGGCAAGGGCGATTTCCCTCAGCAAAGCGACGATCCGAACGATCAAGCAGAACCTGTTCTGGGCGTTCGCATACAACGTTGCGCTGATTCCCATTGCCGCCGGTGTTTTGTACCCGGTGTTCTCGTCGGGCGGCGTGCCGGAGGTGCTGACCCCAGTATTCGGAGAGTTCGGGTTCCTCAATCCGATACTGGCGGCAGGCGCGATGGCCGTCAGTTCGGTCACCGTTGTCACAAACTCGCTGCGACTCAAACGGTTCAAAGCCAGAGTCTGAGGATCAATAAGGAGGCTTCGATGAAGATACCATTGTTCAACAAGTCTGGGCCGAAGGCGACTGACCCCGTGTGCGGGATGGACGTCGACATAGACAAGCCGCCAGGCGGCACGCACGAGCACGTGGGCGAGACCTACTATTTTTGCGGCGCTGGCTGCAACCGGGCGTTCCAGAAGGAACCGGAAGCTTACCTCTCCGGCGAAAAGAAAATGGAGATGTGAGGGAGAGGTTTCAGGTCTCGGGTTTCAGGTGTCGGAGTAAGAGCCCGCAAGATACGTTGACCGGCGTGGCGGCGATTGGGATAATGTAACCGTTGCACTTCGTGCCGAAGTGGCGGAATGGCAGACGCGGCGGTCTCAAAAACCGTTGAGATTTAACTCTCGTGTGGGTTCGACTCCCACCTTCGGCACCAAAACCTCAATTGTCATCGAGATTCTCATAAGCTCCAAACGTGAGCGTGAACAACTCGAACTGATCGGAGTTTGAGCTTAGCTTTAGCTTGTGCTGCTCGTAGTCAACGGTTCTGATCAGGCGGTACATTCTCGCTTCGTCGACTAACACATAACTGTTTCCTGCGTCATCGAAGCGGATGTCCGCGTCGGCCTGGGGAGGCCCTATGGGCATCCCATCCAGAGTGACCCATACCCGATACTCTATGACGCCGTCATGTCCAAGGACAGCGTTGACGGTCTTGGCGTTGTACTTGATGGCCACGTAGTCCTCGAAGTCGGTAGTAGTTCGGGCGTGGGTCAGACTCTCGGAGCCGGTGTGCCACAGGCCTTGCATGTAGAGGTGCTGGTTCTCGTGCTCGCCTGGGTCATCGAAAGGCACGTCGGAGTCGAGATTCTCGTAGTAATCGTTGTATAGAATCCACGGGCGCGGGGGTGGGAAACGGTGGAAGGGCAGGTTCTTCTGGTAGCCTGCGTAGATCTCCCGCGTTTTCGTTCCTTCCCGGTCTGAAACGTTTGCGGCACGGTCGGTTTCCGGGTCGAGACGGAAATTATCAGGTTCGAAGGGCACCGACGACAGGTCATATCCGGCCTGCGTCAACCAATAACGCATCGATTGCTCAATCGCGACGTATCCGCCCTCCCCTGCCTCGGCGTACCGGATGATGCCATCGGCATCGATGAGGTACTTCGCCGGCCACGCTTGCACACCGAACGCTTTCCAGGTCTTGTAATCGTTGTCCTGTGCGACGGGATAATCGACACCGAACCGCGCCATTGCGAGCTTGACGTTATCGGCATCTTTCTCAAAATCAAACTCGGGAGTGTGGATACCGATGACTTGGAGTCCCAGTTCACCGTACTTACTCTGCCACTCGATGATGGACGGAAGCGTGCGGATGCAGTTGATGCAGGAGTATGTCCAGAAGTCGAGGAGCACGACTTTGCCTCGAAGGTCGGCCAATGCGATGGGCTCCGAGTCCAGCCAACTCTGGAGCCCTACCAGTCCGGGAGCTTCATGATCTTCGAGAGGATGTGAGGTATTGAGCAGACTATCCTCAGTGACAACTGCGCCCAAGTCTTCGTCGGTCAGAGGGTCGTTCGCCATGAACGTCCTCGAAGGCTTTGGGCTAGATGCCGGAGCGACTGGCGTTTGAGGCATAGCCTCGATGGATGGGGTCGAGCTAGCGGTTTGAGCGGGTCGGCCGCACGAAATCGCAGCAGTAATAATGAGCGCGATAAAGCACAGGGCCAACAGCCGTAACCCAGGTACATATCGAGTGATTGATCTCAAACCCATACTCCGTACAACGACCAATACAAGGGCTATGGTATTCTTGGCGCTGATTCGCCAGGAGTAATCCCATAAACCTAGCCGCCTCAAAGCGCTACCAGTGGTGGGTATATTCGGCTATCGCGCTGGGGCTGTTCGCATCGGTTGCCGACCACGGCAGTGTCGCCGTCGCGCTTCCGAGTATAGCAAACGAGTTCGAAACCGACCTGCCGACAACGCAGTGGGTCATGATTGCCTACGCTCTGACGATCAGTTCCCTACTGCTTCCGATGGGAAGGCTCTCCGACATCGTGGGTCGGAAGCGGATGTACATGGTCGGCTTCGCGATCTTCCTCGTGGCGGCACTACTGTCGGCAGTTGCTTCAAACGTGGTTATGCTGATCGGGGCGCGTGTGCTGATGGGCGTCGGCGGCGCGATGACACAGGCGACCTCCACCGCGATACTCCTTTCAACCTTCGGCGAGAACGAGCGGGGCAAGGCACTGGGCTTGCAGCTTAGCGCCGTCGGAACGGGCGCAGTCGCGGGCCCGGCCGTCGGAGGCATTATCGTCGAATCCTTTGGATGGCGGGGCGTGTTTTTTACGACGATGGCGTTGTCGGTCGTGGTCATCATCGCCGCGCTTGTGATACTCGACCGCCGGATCACCGACAGCGCGAGAAGCGGTGGGCCATTCGACCGGCTCGGCGCTCTCGCATCGACCGCTATGCTGGTCGTCTTCTTGCTTGCGATGAGCAACGGCAACGAGTTCGGATGGCGTTCGCCGATCATCCTCGCGGGGTTCGTCGGAGTCGTCGCCCTCGCTGCCTTCTTCGTGTGGTGGGAGTTACGGAGTCGAAGCCCGATGCTCGACGTACGGTTCTTCCGGCACAAGGTGTTTGCGTTCGGCGTGCTCGCCAGCATGATTTCGTTCATGGGCATTTCGTCAGTGCGCTTCCTAATGCCCTTTTACCTCCAGACCGTGCTGGGATACTCGCCGGGGCGCGTGGGGTTGATCCTCGTGCCCGCCGCGTTCGGGATGATCATTATGGGGCCGCTGGGCGGGAGGCTGTCAGACAAGTACGGATGGATGCCCTTCAACGTCGGTGGGCTGTTGTTCTCCGCGACTGGACTGTTCATCTTGTCGAGAGCGACGGAGACCTCGCCCGCGTGGCTCATCATCATGGGTACAGTGACACAGAGCATCGGTACTGGGACGTTCAACGCACCCAACAACAGCTCGATATTGAGCGTCGTCGAGCGGAGCAAATACGGCGTGATGGCCGGATTCCTCAACCTCGTTCGGAACTCAGCGAACATCACAGGCATCGCCATCGCGACCACAATCGTTGTCTCGGTGATGGCTTCTCAGGGCTTCGAGCCGAGCTTGGCATCCGTGTCGGAGTCGGGCGGCCAGGCTGTACTTGGCGCATTCACGTCTGGGATGAGGACGGCGTATTTGTCAATGTCGGGGCTGGTGCTGGTGGGCGTCGCGGTTTCGCTTCTGAAAGGGAGGCGACCAGAGCCTACCACAACCGTCATCGAAGCTTAGGCCATGTTTCGCGGTCCGTCGAACTGACCTCAGCCGCGAGCGGGCTCTGCCATCTCGGCCTTAGCCTTCGCGACTAATGCCGGCAGGTGGTCGGCGTTGGCGAGGCGCTGTTCCAGGTGGACCATGCGCTGTGGACTCGCTGTCTTGACCATCTGGTCCCCATAGACCGTCTCCGTCCAGAAACCCGCCAGACCACCGATGTCCTCACGGAGAAGCTCGATATCCTCATCGCGATATCGTTCGGAGAAGTTCATCGTGAACATGCGGCGTCGGTCGTGGCCGCCCCATGAACTGTGCTTTATCGCCTGGTTGAAGACCAGTAAGTCGCCCGGCACAGATTCGATAGCGTACGCCGGCACCTCGCTGCCGTGAACGCCCCATTGCTCCTCCGTGTGACGGACCCGTGATCGCGGTGCGACCTCGTGCAGAGCATCGGCAAATACGTCGTTCTGGCGGTGCGAGCCGGGAATCACTCGAAGGCATCCGGTGTCCCGAGTCACTGTATCCAGATAGAAGGCCATCTTAATGTTCTTGTATTTCGGGGTGAAATTGTCGGAGTGCCAGCCGGTGTCTCCTACATAAAAGTTGCCGTCGCTAGCGGTGTAGTTGTACTTGTCGCCAAGAACGGCCGAGAGAAAGCCGTCGACCAGTGAATGATCGATCACGCTGCTCAGGTATTCACTTTGGTCGATGAATGGAAGAATGGCGGAACGCTGCTTGTAGTCGTGGGCCTCGCCATGATGGCCACCGCCGTGATCGGCCCAAATTCCTTCGAATGCGTCAATGATCTTGTCGGCCTCATCGGTGAAGGCACCAGTGAACTTGATGAAGCCGAAGGTGTCGAAGAAGGCGAGTTGTTGTTTGGTGGGGGTCATGGTCTTCTCCTCTGTTGTACGGTCGAGTGGTAATTCTACCGCGCCACAACCGGGAGCGTAAGGTGTGACTGGCGCTCGGCATCATGGTAGATCGCCTGGTCGGCGGTCTGCCATTCGGCGTCTATGCCAGGGGTGTTTCCGGTGTTGAGGTTGCGGTCGAAGCGCGGGAAATTGCTGCTTGATATTTCGAGGCGGATGCTGTGCCCCTTCTTGAAGACGTTACTGGTCTCCCACATGTCGATAAGCAATTTATATATCTCGCCCGGCTCCATCAACGTCGGGTTGGAGATGGCATGACGATAGTTGGTCCGCATCTCACGGAAGCGAGCGCGCAGCATCCCCTCGCAGATGATGACCGCCCTGCCGTCGGGATAGACATCCACGAGGGTCGCGGCAAAGTCGGTGTCGCGCGCGCTCGACGACGCCCACATCGAGACCACGACGGGGCCAGTCACTTCCATGTCTGCTTCGAGAGGGTCCGAGGTGTACACGACAACGTCCTCGCGGCGTTCAACCGGTCGGCGATCCTGCGGGCCGGTTAGGGCTCCTGGGACTCCCATCGTGGAGCCGCCAAGGGTCGGAGTCGGGTCCATCGGGTCGTAGGTATATCGGTCTGGGGGTTGCTCGCCTGCCTGTTTTTCGAGGCTCAAGCTGCCGTCGCCATGAAGAGTGTTCGCTCCACGCTGACTGTGCATAAAGAACTTTTTGTTCACGGCGCGAGAGAGCGGCCATTCGTTCTCGCTTCGCCAGACGTTGTCGCCCATGACGAATATTTTCACGGGCGGCTCGTCGTCGATGGCGTTTTCGATTCCCTTCAATCGCCTGTCGTACCAGCGAATATGCTCGCCAGCGATGTCGTATGCGGCCCCAGCGCCGAAGTCGACCACACCCGGCTGGTCCGCCGACCCGAGGCCGCCATGATGCCAGGGCCCGATGATGAGTTTTGTATATCGGCGCACTTCGTCGGAACGGGAGCGTGTCTTCCAACCGACGTACTGTCGAACAGTCTCGTGGAGCAAATTGTCGTACCAGCCGCTGATGAAGTAGGCGGGTACCGTCGTGTCCTCGTAGCGGTCGCGAAGGCTGTAGCTGCTCCAGAAGTCGTCGTAGATAGGGTGACTGACCGCGCTTCGCACCCAAGGGATGTCGATGGTCTCGTCGAGCATCGAGACTAAAGGCAGGCGGCGGTATAGCTCATCATCATTCATCAAGCCCCGCGACCCCGCCTGCATCGTGCGTCCGCCCATACGAATGAAGCTGATTGCCGTATGAAGCTGGAACACACCGTCGCAATACCAGTGTCCAAAATTGTCCTGCTGGCTCGCCGATGGCATGATTGCCTTAAGGTACTCACTGCCCAACATGGCCGGCTGAGTCTGAGTGAAGCCGATATACGATGAGCCGTACATGCCGATGTTGCCGTCGCACCAAGGCTGCGCGCCAATCCACTCGTGGGTATCGTAGCCGTCCTCGGCCTCGTGGATATACGGCTCCCACTCGCCTTCGGAGTCGTGGCGGCCTCGGCAATCCTGCAAGACAACCGCGTAGCCGGCTTCGACGAAGCGGGGCACCCACTCGATGCCGTTGACCTGGTTGTTGTAGATAGTGCGGAGGAAGAGCACGGGGAATGGCCCGCCCTCGTTTGGCATGTACACGTCGGTGGAGAGCTTTGTCCCGTCGCGCATTGCGACCTTTACGTCGATTTTGACTTTGAAGGGCTGTTTTAGTGTGGTCAGGGCGTGTCCTTTATGGATTCCTTCACTTGGGCTCGAAGCCTCTTTGTCGCTTCATCATCGACATGCAGCGTCTCCGGGTCGATAACTACACAAAACTCTCGCTGGACGAACTCGATGGTGTAGATACCGTTTCGCAGGTCTTGCGTGACCAGCTCCGGGTCGCGTTCTAGCGGGTCGCCCCAACCGCCGCCGCTCGCCATGATGTGGTGGATGATGTCGCCGCGCTTCATCTTGCCGACACCCATCGGCGTGATGGTGTGCTCGTCGTCCTGCCCAGGATTGACGATGTTCCAAGAGGGCGAGCCCGACTTGCCGCCGTGCAGCCCGAAAGCCAGGTTACGGCGCTTGTCGGAACGAAGCTGTAATACGGCCTCGTCTTCGAGGAGTCGAACGTCCCGCACGATTGACGGAGCGCCCCGATACTTGCCCGGCCCAGCGGAGTCGGGCAAAATGCCGTACTCCTCGATACGCACCGGCGTCTCGACCTCTGCGATTTCGATGGGTGTGTTGGCGCTGTTTCCTCCAGCGTGAGGGGTGCCGAGTGGGCCGTCGCCGATTGGTCTGCCGCCACGGCTTCCTGCGAAGAGGTCAACGAACGCGAAGGGCTTCCGTTCGGAATCGTAGCCCCCGATGCTGATGATCGTGTTACCGCCCTCGCCGTCGGCAGGTACTTTGTCGGGCACCGCCTGGGACAGAGCACCCCAAACGCACTCCATGATCCGATAGCCGACGATGCCGCGGGCACCACACGCGCCGGGAAGAACTGGGTTAACGATTGTGCCTTCCGGTGCAGTGACCACGATGGGATGATGGGAACCAGAGGAATTTGGTATATCGGGGTCCATGATCTGGCGTAGTCCTCCCCAGACCGACGACTGTGTAAATGGGAAGGGCGAGTTGATGCCCGCCTTGACCTGCGGCGAAGAACCGGTAAAGTCGACAGAGATTCCGTCGCCCTCAATGATCATCTTCAGCTTAATCGTCACGTCGCCACTCTCAATATTGTCACCGTCGATGTAGTGCGTAAACTCATAAATACCGTCTGGTAGACCGCTGATCTCCTGGCGTACGCGCCGCTCGGAATACTCCAGCACCGCGTCCATGTAACGCCGCACCGTCGAAGCACCGTACCGTTCAACAAGGTCGAGGAACTGCCGTTCGCCCATGTTCGCAGCAGCAATCTCTGCGCGGATGTCACCAAGCACCTTGTCGGGGAGACGGACGTTGATCGCGAGAAGATCGAACATGGTCTCGTTCGCAACGCCTCGCTCGTACAGCTTCGTAGTGGGGATGCGAAGTCCCTCCTGATAAATTTCGTGAGAGTCGGTCGAGTTGCTGCCGGGCACTATGCCACCGATGTCGGTCTGGTGTGCGACCGTACACGAAAACCCCTGCAACTCGTCCTCGGCAAAGACCGGTTTGATGACATACACGTCAGGCAGATGAATCCCGCCAGAGGTGTAAGGGTCGTTCATGATGTAGATGTCGCCGGGGTAGATCCGCCCTTCGAATTTGCGAAGAATCGACCGGACGGCGCTGGGGAACGATCCGACGTGAAAGGCGATGGTCAGCCCCATGGCGACGGTCTCGCCTGTGCGGTCGGCGAATCCCGTGGAGAAGTCCATCGCGTCCTTGACGATACCGGAGTAGGCGGTACGCAGAATCGTCAGTGCCATCTCATCGACCAAAGTGTCGAGGGCGTTGCGGATGACTTCAAATGTGATGGGCTCGATATCTCGTGGCAGCATTTTTATATGACCTATCCCTGGGTTTTTCGCAGGACGTGACCGGAGCGGTTGCCGGTCGCTTGTCCGTTTCTCAACGTCGGTTCGCCGTTCACAATGACGTGCTCCATTCCTGTTGCCAATTGGCTTGGGGATTCGAGCGTGCCGGTTTCTCGAAATCTGTCGGGGTCGAACACGGCTACATCGGCTTTCATGCCCACGGCGAGGCGACCACGGTCGGTTAAGCCCATGCGTGCAGCCGGTTTGGTGGTGAGTTTCTGCACGGCTTGTTCAACAGTAAAATCTCCGGTCTCTTTCACCAAACGCCGAAAGAACCATCCAGCCCATGTGTATGCACCAAGGAAGTCCGTCCCTGCAAGCGGGCCGTCGGGAGCCAACGCCGTGGCATCCGACCCAACCATGCATAGCGGATGCTGAAACGTTTGTCGAAGTTCCTCTTCGGTGTACGAATGGCATAGTACCATCGGATAGTCGATCTGATCGAACTCGTCGGCCAGCAGATTGAGGATCGTATCCCAGGCGTCCTTCTTACCGTCGGTCAACTCCTCGATGCTCTTGCCAACCGTATCCGGGTTCGCGTCGGAGCGGAACAGGTAGACATTCTCCCAGCCGCCGAGTCCGAAGCTGGCGATAAGGCTGGGGTAACGACGTACTTTATCGCGAAACGCTCTGTCGTTCAGCAAGTTTCGGCGTTCGGAAGTGCTCGCTTCGAGGAACGACGGTGGCAGTGCAGCGCTGAGATTAGTGATGCCGTGTAGACGAGTGTGAGCGTCGAACGCTACGTCGAGGCCGTTATCGTGGGCCTGTTCGACTACGTCGATGGCTCGCTGGCGAGCGCTCGGTGGCCCGCCCCGCCGAGGAATGATGTGGGACACCTGGCAGCGAACTCCAGAATCCCTGGCAACCTGGACGGCTTCGTCAACGGCCTCGACGGCCTCAACTTCCTTGTTGCGCGTGTGGCAGGCGTACATGGTGTCATACCGAACGGCGATCTTGCATAGTTCAACGGTTTCCTCATGCGATGCCATCCGCTCCCAGGAGGACTCGAGCCCAGTGGAGTAGCCAAACGCTCCAGCTTCGAGGCCTTCTTCCAATAACCGGCTCATCTGGTCGATTTTATGGGCGTCGGCCGGACGTTCGTCGTAGCCCATAGCTGCGATACGCAGGTTGCCGTTGGGGACGAGGGACGCGACGTTGATCGCAGGCTTGGCGTGATCGAGCGCTTCCAGATACTCAGCGAACGAGCGCCAGGTGATGTCAAGCTGGGGGTCGTACCCGTAAATATTGCCGGTGAACAGCTTCGGACTCGTGATCGGGGCGCAGCCATGACCACAGTTACCGACCAATTCCGTGGTAACGCCCTGGTGGATAGCGCTTTGAGCACGAGGGTCGATGAGCAGTGTGAAGTCGGAATGGCTGTGGATATCGACAAAGCCCGGCGCGACAACGCGGCCTGTAGCGTCGATCTCGTCCTTCGTTTCCACATCGTCAAGCACGCCGATAGACGCGATGTTGTCGCCGACGATGCCGATATCCACCATTCGCTTCGGGTTGCCGGTGCCATCGACGACCGTCCCGTTCTTTACCACGAGATCGAAGACCATAAGGCTAGTCTAACGCCACGTCGATAACGATATTGTTCAGATTGTCCAGGTGTACCGAGCAGTCTGGCGAGACAACGGTCGTGGCGTCGTACTCCTCGATAATCAAAGGGCCTGCTGTTGGCGAACTAGGAACGCTAGAACGGTCCACTACCGATGTCGACAGCGAGCCAGTGTCGCGGCCAAAATAGACTGACCGATCATGAGAATCAACGGCGTCGCGGGTGGACGCAGGTCTCGTTGGTACTGAGCCACGAAGTTCACTTCTGGCCGTGAGGCGTAGGTTGACGATCTCGGTCGGCTCGCCCTCGGCCTTGTGACCGTAGGTGCGGTCGTGCTCATCATGAAAGGACGACACCATGTCCTGCAGGATTTTTTCGTCTAGCGAGCCTGCCTGTGTCGAAATAGTCAATTCATGTGCCTGACCGACGTAACGAAGATCGAACGATCTGAGCCACTGAACATCAGCTATGTCGTACCGATCCGCCTGCAGCGAAACAGTAGAGCGCCGCTCAAACTCTTCGAATACCCGTCTTATTGCTGACAGATCGGCGTCCGCCACCCTCGTGAAGTAGGTGCGGACGAAGTGGTGCTCTGGTCTGGCTTGAAGCAGTCCGATGGCGGAAAACAGGCCGGGTGCCGGTGGCACTACCACGGTCTTGATGCCGAGCGAACGGGCCATGTCGGCGGCGTGGATGGGCCCGCTGCCACCAAAAGTCAACAACGCGAAGTCCCGTGGATCGCGTCCCCGATAGGTCGAGACGGCGCGAATGGCGCGGATCATATTGATGTTGGCTACGGCATGAACGCCATAGGCAGCGTCGAGAAGCGACATCGACAGCGGGTCGGCGGCACCCGCCTGCATGGTCGAATAAGCCAGCGACGGGGTCAGCTTGACCTCTCCGCCAGCCAAGAAGTTTGGGTTGATGTATCCGAGCACAAGGTTGGCGTCCGTCACGGTCGGTTGCGTGCCACCGGTGTCGTAGCAGGCCGGGCCCGGAGATGCACCGGCGCTCTGCGGCCCAACTTTGAGCGCGCCGCCGGAGTCTATCCAGACGACGCTGCCGCCGCCCGCACCAACCTCTGCAAGATCGATCACCGGGACCTTTACCGCATGGCCGCCGCCGGTAACGAGCTTACTCGACAGGGAGATCCCCGCGCCGATCTCGTAGTCCGTCGTGTAGCTAGGCGAGCCATTTTCGATGAGGGCGGCCTTGGCCGTCGTGCCGCCCATATCAAAGGTAATAATGTTCTTCAGGCCGAGCCGTTTGCCAAGGTCGTCCGCCGCGATGACGCCTGCGGCAGGCCCAGACTCCAACATCTGCACTGGCGTCTCCGAAGCTCGGCGAGCCGACATGATGCCGCCGTTCGACTGCATAATTCGCACCGGCGCGGCGACGTTCGCGATCTCCACCTGCTCCACGAGAGAGTCGGTGTACGACTTCACGATCGGGCCGAGATAAGCGTTCACGACAGTAGTGCTCGTCCGCTCGTACTCTCGGATTTCGGGGAGTACGTCTACTGACAATGAAACGAACACATGCGGCAGCGCGTCTCGAAGGGCAGCACCGACTGCACGCTCGTGATCGGGATAGCGGTACGAATGCAAAAAGCAGACAGCAACGGCTTCGACATCCTCGTCTCGAATTTTTTGTATCGTGGCGTTGAGCCCCTCCAAGTCGAGCGGCGTAAGCACCTCACCGTCGGCCCCTACCCGCTCAGCCACTTCAAGACGCAGACGACGCTCTACCAGTGGTTTGGGCGGCTCATAGAGCAGGCTGTACAGCGACGGAACACGCATCCGCCGCAGTTCTAGAACGTCGCGGAAGCCTTTGGTGGTAATGAGAGCGGTCTTGGCTCCCTTATTCTGCAGAACGGCGTTGGTCGCGACGGTCGTACCATGGACGATCTCATCGATAGACTCGGAGGGCACCCGCCACTCTGAAAGGAGCTGGCCCATGCCTTCCACGATGCCGCGAGCGAAGTCGTCTTGAGTCGATGACAGCTTCTTGGTCCAGTAGCTTCCATCCGACGACGCCAAAACGAGATCGGTGAACGTCCCGCCGATGTCGGCGCCTAGTCGATATCCCGTCGGTATTCCGTTTGCCATTCTTACTCGTTTCTCAGGACGAGGACGCTGCTGCCTCGCCTGCGTTTTCTATCGATGATGCGACAAGTCTTCTGTCCTCGAACCAACTTTTCGAGCCTGGTAACGACCGTCGAACTACCGCCGACGACCAGGATGCCGCCGGGCGATAGGGTTCGGAGCCCCTCCTCCATCAAGAACGCCGGCAAGGCCGGAGGGTCGTGCCCGCGCAACCGGAGAACGGTTAAGTCACTCGAGTTCGCGGTAATGCCACCAAGGCTGGCGGAGTGAACGGTTGATATCTGGTCAGATGGACAGCCAGTCAGGCTCAGGTTCTTGAGCGAGTATCGTAATGCCAGAAGGTCTCTATCGACAAGGGTCAAGCCGCCAGGATGAAAAATATGATGGACTGCTACTGCGAGCTGTCCTTGTCCAGGATTGATGATAGTAGCGTGGCCAAGTTGCTGGCTCTGTTGATCCATCAGCGATTCGATCAGGAGCTTTGTTTGGTAGCTGAGAGTGTCGAACTCAGGGAGTCCTCTTGCGGTCTCGATCCGATGGTCGGTCTTCCCGATAGGCAGCAACATGACCTCACGGTCGTAGACACCCCTCCCGATAGCGGGATGGAACTCCCCAACAGCCGGTGTCGAATCTCCGAACGTGAAGTGGAAGACCGTATGTCCGCGGTCAGGCGTGTGAAGAAGAATTTCGGCGTCGAGACTGTCTCGTAAAATCGATTCGATGGTCTCGGCCAACGCCGACACGACGACTATGGCGATAGTGCCACCCGGCTTGAGGAAATGCTGCACATCGGCGAGCAGCGCCGTCAGAACCTCCTCGCCAGCCTTGCCCGGAAGATTACTCACTACTAAGTCGAACCCGGTATCGGTCACTTCGTCGAAACCGAGGCTGCCGTAGACCGTGGCCCGTTCTGTTCCGTTTAGTTTGGCATTGTCGCGAGTATATTGAACGGCAAGCGCGTCCCGGTCGACGAGATGAGCATCCACTCCACATGCGACGGCTAGTGAGAGGCCGATTACCCCGTAACCACAGCCAAGGTCGAGAATCTTCGCGTTTGAAGGGAAGTCGATATCATCGAGTGTCCGAAGGAGGAGACGTGTGCCCCGGTCAATCTCGTGGCTGCTAAACAGTGACTGCGAGGCACGAAATTGCAACGAATGATGGCGGTAGCGAAAGTCGATGGTTTTGTTGAAGTACAGGTCAGCGTCTTGCGGCATGGTGCGACTAGAATCTTTGGACATTCAGCTTTTCCTCGTCGATCTCGACTCCGAGGCCGGGGCCGTCGGGGACGATAATGTAGCCATTCTCGTAGTGAACTCGCTCTTTGACCACATCCTCGTGGTATACCAACGGACCAGAAGGATAGGACGGCAGGTCGAGATTTGGGACAGCAGCCATGATGTGTGCGCGTGCCGCAGTGCCGATGGACATCTCGACGGTGCTGCCATGGAGTGCTTTGATCCCGAAGACCTCCGCGGTCGCAAACGTCTTCATGCAGTCCGATATGCCGGAGTATCCTGCGCCGATGTTCCACACATCGATTGCGTTGTGGGCAGCGAGGCGGGCGGCGACATCGTAACTGGCGACATGCTCACCTATTGGGATATCAACCGCCGCTTTCACTGCAAGAAAGTCCTCGACCGGGGCGTTGTGACGACCTCTGACCGGCGACTCGACGACGTTGGCTTTGTACGGCGCGAGGCGGTTGATGGCGGCAATAGCTTCGTCGACTGTGAACCTCCCACTAGCGTCAAGGGCGTTCATCTCAACGTCGTCTCCCCAGCGCTTGCGCATCTCGGCCAGGAACTTTTCGTCCAAATCGAGGTCGACGCCGAAGTAATAGCGAAAGCAGTCGTGTCCCTGATCGAGACGTTTTTGTATACGAGCGAGATTTGCATCGACATCGGCGCCTGTCTGTGCCTGGGTCAACGGGTAGGAGAAGCGAATCTTATCTCGGACCTTGCCGCCGAGTAGTTGATAGATAGGTACGTCCAGTGCTTTGCCAACGGCGTCGTACAGGGCTGTATCGACCCCACAGAGAACCTGGTGCTCCCATTCCTCGGTCTTGAGATCGGAGTGGATGGCAGCTATGGGGAAAGGGTCACGACCGATCAGTTTCTTTTGTAGGCGGGCTTGCAGTTTCTCCACGAACTTTTTGTCACGCGCAAATTCAATGTCGGACATTTCGCCGATGCCGGTGATCCCCATGTCGGTATGGAGCTTGACGACGACGTGGTACGAGTCTGCGCCGATTGGATCAGCGGGGCTCGTTTTGCCCATCTCACGGGTCGTGTGAACCGAGATCAACTCGAGATCGGTTATTTTCATGAGGGTTGAGTGTTAGTTCTCATCAGCGACGCCAAGGTTGCTCCAAGTGCCGGCGGCGGTCATCTGGTGAGTGAAATCAAACACGTCGTCGGTGCGGAGAACGACGGTCTTGGGGCCGACCTTCTCGCTAAGAGGCAGGGTCGCCCGATGGCGCGCCATGTCCTCGGTGAACAAATCAACCTCTAGCTCATAGGGTGGAGCCATCACGAGCGGCTTGAAATTCCCTACCCGCTCGATTGCTGCAATCGTCTTTTCGTGGATGAGGTCGTCGGCGTCCTTCGGGTGAAGCGACAACGCCTGGTGGTTGCCGAGACCTTGTTTGACCGGCGCGACTTCTATGTCGCCGAGCCATTGTTGGGCCTCGTCGCACGTTTTATCGTCGCCAGAGACCATGATAACTGGCACGCCGACCTTGCCGAACTGGAGAGCCTCAACGCCGATTTCGCCGATGCTGCGACCGTTCAGGCGCATGTCCGCAATCTCGGCAGAACTGAAGGTGTGGGCCATCACGCCATTCTGGGTGCCGGCCATCGCGTGGTGGCCCAGAAGGATGACGCCGTCGAAGCTCTCGTCGATCACACTGAGAAGGCTCGCGCCGCCCATAACAATCTTGATGCCACGAGGCAGTTCGTCGAAGTAGAGAGTAAGACCGCCTGGACTATAACCCCGAATGAAACCGCAGTCGTGGACGATGATCTCGTCGGCACCGGCTTCGTGGGCGGCTTCGACACAGGCGATGGTCTCGTCGGTCGCGCGACGTCGGTTGTACTCGGCCTGCCAGGACCCGTAGACGTTTTCGGGGTCTTTCTCACGCGTGATCGCCGCTTGCCCCTCGCTGTCGACGCAGATGTATATCTTCATGTCGAGCCTTGATATCAGTTTGCACGGAATACGATACCAAACTACGAGTCTGTTGACGATTCCACCCACGTGGCAGCGGTCGTTATGAGATGATGTCCAAATCACTTGAAGGAGGCCAAGAAGTGCCAGAGCTTGTATCTGTCAAACGAATCTGGGATAGCTCTCATCACAACGCCTTTACCGATTTGATCCGCTTTCGGGGCGAATGGTTGTGCGTGTTCCGCCAAGCAACCGCCCATGAAACTCCGGACGGGACCATTCGAGTCTTAACGTCGTCCGACGGTGATACCTGGAAGTCGGTGGCAGTGGTATCGGAGCAAGGCATCGATCTACGGGACCCAAAGTTATCGATCACACCCGACGGTCGCCTGATGCTCTTGATGGGAGGAAGCATTTACGAGGGCGGCGAATACTTAACTCGGGCACCGAGGGTGTCCTTTTCGCAAAACGGCCTGGATTGGGCCGCGCCGAAACGACTATTGGCGGAGGATCACTGGCTGTGGCGAGCGACATGGCACGAAGGAAGGGCATATTCGTTATCGAAGCTGGGCGAAGGAGACGGACCGCGACGAGGATTCCTCTACTCCAGCACGGATGGTATCGAGTGGGAATGGATGACCGAGTTCAAGATACCCGGCGTGAGCGAGACGACGCTGCGGTTCATGCCCAACGGCGACATGGTCGCTCTGATTCGACCAAAGTACATCGGTTGGAGCCAAAAACCTTACCGTGATTGGACGTTTACCGACCTGAAAGTAACTATCGGTGGCCCGAACTTCGTCCAATTGCCGAATGCAAGTTTGTGGGCAACTGCCCGATATTCGACCGATCAAGGCCCTCAGACTGTTCTCGCTAGAATGACAAAGACGTCGTTCGAGCCCATGCTTGCTCTGCCAAGCGGCGGCGATTGCAGCTACGCTGGAATGGTCTGGCACGACGACTTACTCTGGATCAGCTATTACTCGTCGCACGAAGATGGAACGAACATCTATCTTGCGAAGGTCAGCTTTTAGGGAATCGCAATATCGTAGGAGCCTGGCGTGACCCTCATGAATGGGTTCTCGGCGGGGTTCTTGCCCCCGTAGAACCAGTTGAGCGGGATCACTTTCATCTTCTGGTTCCAGTTGCCACCCTTCCCGCCCTCGGCGACAAGCGTTGCGTCAGTCGGATGCTGGTAGTACATGGTATATGTGTGGGCGACGATTACGCGGTCCTTCATGACCAATACCGACGGGTATGACCAACGACTATGCACATCGACGGATTTCACGTACTCGACCTCGCGCTCGGGTGCGGGCAGACCGGGACGAAAGTGCTGCTCGGCGGGGCGAAGTGGCTCTATCGGTCCGGGCTCGACACGGGTCTCCTCGTGTATCGACTCGATGTTCTGAAAGAACTCCCAGATGCTTCCGCCGTTGCGGCTGATCGCCGAGGAGAGCCGTGTACGGTTGTAGCCCATTTTGACTTCGGCTTCGCTCTCCTGGTTCCACACGGCGAGGAGATGGCCCGTCGGCAGGGTCCGAATCTGGCACGGTGCTGTGCTGGAGGCGAGCGAAGTCGGATATGGCCGCGTCCAGGTATCGCCGTTGTCATGCGACCACGCCTGGTAGATGCGGCCAATGCCGGTACGCATCATCATGAGGAGAGTACCCGGCTGCACCTCTGTGACGGTCGGTTCGTTGACGTAGGAGTACGTCGCATTCCAATCGAGAATGATATTCAATTCGCCGTCGCTATTGCGCCGCCAGGTGCGCCCGTCGTCGTCCGAATAGAGAACGTAGGTCATGGAGAAATGTGGGTCGAAGAAGTGGCCCGCGGTCGAGACCCACTGGTTATGGACAAGTTTGCCCGATGCAGGCATCTCCATGTCGTCGGGAGCGCTGCCCTGCCCCATCGACAGGTAGACCGGCAACAAGATGCGCCCGGACGACGTGCGAAGGGCAACGTCCTGGTACATATGGGTCTTGACGCCGGGAGGTGAGACTCGGACCGGTGGCTCCCAGGTTTCGCCACTATCCTCGGAGCGCCAGAACTGCACGCCACGATCCCAAGGGTCGTCAGGGTTGCCTGGTGCCATAGCAGCCAAGCCGATACCCTTGCCGTCCAGCTTCACCAGTGATGTACCACCACCACCGACGAGATTGCCGGCGGTGTCGCGCCGCTCGAACTCGTCCGACCAGGTGATGCCGCCGTCGTCCGAGGTCGTGAATACGGTTCCCGCAGCGTGAAGGACTCGTCCATCGTGCAACTCGACGAAGGTAGACGAATGGAAGAATTTGGTCTTGTGGGTAGCCAAAACGAGGTTTGGCATGGTCATTGGGACGTTGCTCATAGTGCCCTCCTGAAAGTGGGGATTTCAGGGGCACATGATACACGTTTCCAATAGAGGCTGTGGCGGTAGTTTACTTGGCTCGGAGCATGCTGATTCCGACAGCACCAGGGCCGACGTGTGAACCAACACTGGGGCCGAAACGAGAGACGAAGGGCTCGGTGCCTTCGGGCAGGATACTGCGCATGGTCTCGCCGATTTCAAGCGCGATCTCTTTGGAGGTGCTGTACATCACGCTCAATTCCTCAGCGGGGCCGAATTCTCGCGCGACTTTCTCGATGTGGGCAACGCCTTTCGCGTAAGTCCGCGCCCGACCGAGGGGCTGCACCTCACCATCCTTGATGATAATCATGGGCTTGATGCGGAGAATGGAACCGAGGAACGCTCTCGCCTTGCCGATGCGGCCGCCGCGTTGCAGATACTCAAGAGTGTCGAAGAGGGCAACGCACTGAGACCGCTCTTTCGCTTCGCGTCCAACTTCGGCCACAGTCTCAAAGTCTGCGCCGGCGTTAGCAGACTTGGCAGCAGCAATTACGGTCATTCCCAGACCGAGCGAGGCCTGAAACGAATCGATGACCTCGATGGGACAGTTTAGCTTGGCTTGCTCCGCCGCCTGGACTGCAACGTTGTACGTGGCGCTCAGCTTGGACGAGACGTTAATGGACACGATGCCGTCCGCGTCCTTGCCGACTGACTCAAAGGCTTCAATAAACTCTCCAATAGACGGGGCAGACGTGGTCGGATGAACTGGGCCGTTGATCAACCTCTCGTAGAATTGATCGGCGGTCAATTCCGTGCCGTCCTTGAACTGCTCGATTCCAAACACGACGTTGGTCGGAACAACGGTGATGCCAAGCTGCTCGGCCAACTCGATCGGAAGGTCTGAGGTGCTATCGGTTATGACTTTTATGGACATGGAATAGGTGCTGGGTGTTAGGTTCTAGGTGCCGGTCGGACACTTTACTCGATGGAGACAATGAATTGGTAGTGGGGCTGACCGCCCTGGACGACCTCTATTTCGATGGCATCATACACGTTTCGGAGGGCGTCCGCCGCAGAATCAGCTTCGGATGGTGACAGCATCGCTCCTGAGTAGAGTGTCGCGAGGCTTCCGTCTTCGACCTCTGCTTTTCCGACCAGCTCGATCAGCACTTCGTGAAGCTCAGCACCTGCGACACGAAGCTTGCCGTCGATCAGGCCGATGAACTGTCCCTTGTGCACCTCGACGCCGTCGATGGTCACGTCTCGTACCGCTTCTGTTATCTCACCAGTAATTACGGCGGTTCTAGCGTCCTGCATGTTGCGAAAATTTTCGTCGGCGTCGGCTTCTGGGTCGAAATCAAACAGTGCGGCGATACCCTGGGGAATCGACACGCTCTCGATGACTTTGACGGTCTTGCTCGACTGCTCGGCAGCTTGCTTCGCTGCTGGAACAATGTTCTTGTTGTTGGGCAGCACAAAGACTGTGTCCGAGGGGGCTTGCTCGATAGCGGTCATGATATCCCTCACGCTGGGATTCATCGTGTTGCCACCTGTGACCAACTGGCCCGCGCCAAGCTCTCGGAATACGTTCTTGATGCCACCGCCCCACGCGACGGCGATGACCGATGTACTCTGCGGCGTTGCTGTATCAACATTCCGATCAGCCGAGAAGTCGGCATGCTGGGCATCCATGTTCTCAATCTTGACCTTGTCGAGCGAACCCACACTTATCCCAAGGCTGACGAGTTTGCCTGGGTCTTCGGCGTGAGCGTGGACCATCGCACGGGAGCCATCGCCGATCACGACCGTCGATGCAGCAACGGCGTTCATGCTTGCGCGTAACTCATCTACATCGAGACCTTCAGCTTCGACGACGAACTGAGTGCAGTAGCCGTAGACGTCGTCTTCATGAGCCGAGAAGAATTCGTCTGAGACGCGAGCCGACGGTGCTATATCGGCCACCTGGATGTCGAAGTCGTCCTCAGCGGGTTCTTCATCCATTGCACTGCGACGCATGGCTTCGAGAATCACCGCAATCCCTTGCCCGCCAGCGTCGACCACACCCGCCTCTTGCAGCACAGGTAGCATTTCGGTCGTCTTAATAACAGTCTCTCGGGCACTATCGCCTGCGTTCTGAAATATCGTGTAAAGGTCGCAGCCTTCATCGACCGCTTTCCGGGTTGCCTCGGCCACGCTGGAAATGACGGTGAGAATCGTGCCTTCGACTGGATTCGCAACTGACATATAGGCGTTTTCTTTGGCAAGTTCGCAGGCACGAGCAAGGTCTTCGCCTCCAAAATTGACGCTCCCGTCGAGACCCTGGGCGAACCCTTTGAAGAACTGTGAGAGGATGACACCGCTGTTGCCGCGTGCACCCATGAAAGTGCCAGAGTAAAGGGTTGCCGCCACCTCGGAGGCCGTCGGAACGCTCAGCCCGCCCAGTTCTTCAATGCCACTCTGCATTGTAAGGAACATATTCGTGCCTGTATCGCCGTCGGGCACGGGAAAGACGTTGAGGGCGTTGATTGCCTCGACGTTACGCTGCAAGGCTGACGCCGCCGCAGTGAACATGGCGGCCAGATCTTCGCCGTCGAGACGCTCTTTGGTACTAGTTTCAGTCAATTAGCCACTAATGTCAGCCATTATTCCAGAGATTTGCTATAATAGTCGCTTGTGGCGCTGATGCGGACGGGGCCGACCCGATGGATGCCACGATTCTACTCAATTTTTGAAACGACAGTCAAAGGGACCATCATGGCAAAGTGTGAAATCTGCGCAAAGACCGGGATGTCCGGGCATAACGTCAGCCACTCGAAGAGACGCACCAACAGGCGATGGTTTGCCAACGTTCACAAGACGACTATCCACGAGAACGGCCAGCCAAGACGGCTTAACATCTGCACGCGTTGCCTGAGGTCTCAGTACAAGTCGAAGGTTAAGGCCTAATCTTTCGCTAAAGCGGCCTCACCTCCAGTCGTTCCCCCAGAATCCCCAGTCCAACACTTCGCCGCCTGAGTACACAATGTAGTCCGGCAGAAGCTCCATGTCCAGGTGACTGCCCCAGGTCACCGCGTCGGGCGTGACGCCCCCGTGAATCGCGACGTACCGGTTAGGATTCAGCGGGTGGGGGAACACCGCGAGGACTGAGACGCCGTCGGCATCGTAAGTCTTGCCCGCCAACTCGATGTGTTTGTCCTGGAACCGTAGCGGTAACTGATCGCGAAATCGCCCAATGACCGAGTTCGACTCATGTGTCCCGTAGAGAAGAAGGTTGTTGTTCGTGATGTCATCCTGGGACAAGTCAGCATCGTCGATGATGGCTAGATCGACTGAGTTTTCGCCCAAGATGCCGCCTCTGTGGACTCCACCGTTTCGCTGCTTGAAGTAGCTGGCCGCGTTCGAGGCAACCCACCGATTGAAGAACGTCGATTCGTCGCTGCCAGAAGTGCCGGCGACGAGGATGGTACGGTCGAAGAACAGGTCGGAGATTGGGCCGGACGATGAGTGTCGTTTATGGCCTGTCACGTCGAATGTACCTAGTTCCCAGGTACCGTCGTCATGTTTTCGGAATGACTGCCGGGCACCAAGATCGAAGCGACCGACACTCAGTCCATCGATAATAAGATCGGTTGAGGAATGGTGGTCGACCGGACCGAGGGAAAACGTTCGGATGTTCGTGGTCGAGACCAGTAGTTGATCGTCCAAGAACTCACCATCGATAAGTCCGCGCTCCCGGTAACGACCTAGTTGGTCAATGATTAGCCAGTACGACTCGTTGTGACGCAGACCGTAGGTAGTCAAGCTCACGTGTTCTGGCGCATTCGGCTTTTCCTGATCGAGAAGCCACAGTATGATTTTTTCGTATAGTTGTGGATCGCGGCACCCGCCGTGACCTGTTTTTGGCAGTTCGGTGTATCGATGGCTGAGACCATGGTCGGCGAGAAGCGACACCATCCGCCTGGAGTGCTCGACCGGGACACCACCACCAACCGAGCGGTCCCACTCCCCGTGTACCAGCCAGACCGGCGTATGGAGAAAATTCTCGACCAGGAAGACCGCTGAGCGGGATTTCCACGAGAATTCCTCCCACTCGTTCATGGGAAATGTTAAGCCACCGGGCTTGTCCCACAAACGGTAGTCGGCGTAGCCGCAAAACGGCGCAGCCGCCGCGAAGAAGTCAGGATAATGTGAGGCGAGATACCATGTTGCCGCGCCACCCATCGATGCACCGGTGATCGAAATTCGCCGACTGTCGACGTTATAGACCTGCGATACCGCGCCAATAGCCTCGAAGAGGTCGACCTCGCCATAGTTCTGATAGACCGAGCCGGGACCTACGCCGGTTGGCCGAATGGCAACACAGGACCGTCCGTGTCTGCGAGCAACATCGACAATCTCTTCTACGTCTCGAACGGATTGTTCGAGGTCGGAGATCGCTCCTGGGCTAACTTCGACGATCAGCGGACTGGATTCCGAGGAAGCGTCGGTCGCGCAGACCGCATATGGGTGGAGCCTTCCGTCGGTCTTCGAGCGAAAGTAGAGTATCTGTCCTTTAGAATTCATGAAATTCACCTCACTGCTGCGTCGCCAAAGACTGACGTGCTGAATTGAAAAATTGCTTCAGATTGGTCTTCGCCCCTGCACGATGGGGTCGGGTAGGCAGCGAGGCACAGGGTTCCGATGGTCACCTGATTGACACAATCACGGACGTTTTCTATAGTAATTCTGAGTACTATACGGAAGCCAAACTACCTAGTCGAGGACGGTCTCGATACTATCTCGCCCAAGGAGCAGAATGGCGAAACTGAAACATATCGCGATTGCGAGTCAGGATCCCGAAAAGACGGCTGAGTTCTACCGAACGGTCTTTGGGCTGACGCAGGTGGGCAAGGTGAACGGAGAGAATGCAGAGGGGGTGTATTTGAGCGACGGTGACATAAACATCGCCGTGCTGAAGTTCAAGAATGATACCTTCGCAGGTCATGAATTCGGAACCGAGTACAGCGGCCTCCATCACATCGGGTTTCAGGTCGACGACCTTTCCGATGCAGATTCTCGATTACAGGCCTCTGAGGTCGAGCCCCGGCCTGACATCAACTCGGCTCGAAAGGCTGCGATGGGCGAGGGACACGGTGGAATGAACGTCGCCCTGAACTATAGTGGACCGGACGGCGTGATGATCGACATTTCGCAGGCCGGTTGGGTCGGCACAGGGTCGAAGAAGGTTGGTAAAAACGGGAATCACAAAAACGGGGCTTCCGAATAGTCGGACATCAACCGAGCAGATTGAGCAAACAGGGCGCGAATATCGCGCCCTGTTTGCGTTTCCGGATTAGTATGCCGGCGTTAGGCCGTCTCGTGCAGTAGGTTCAGAGCGGAGCCAGCCTTGAACCAGGCGACCTGTGAGTCGGAGAACGAATGCTGAAGATGCAGCGTGTCTTGAGTACCATCAGAATGCTTGACGATACAGGTCACGGGCTTATCCTCAGCTAACTTGTCGAGGTCAATAAGGCTAATTCGGTCGTCCTCGCGGATAAGATCGTATTCGGCGGGATCTTGGAAGGTCAACGGCAAAAGGCCCTGCTTTTTGAGATTCGTTTCGTGAATCCGCGCGAAGCTCCGCACGATGACCGCCGCTCCTCCAAGCAGTCTGGGCGAGAGTGCCGCGTGCTCGCGGCTGCTACCTTCGCCGTAATTGGAGTCACCAACGACGACCCAGCGAAGACCTTGATCGCGATAAGATGTCGCAATTCTCGATATCGCGTGTCCTTCGTCGCCTGTCACAAGGTTCTTGCCTTTCCCTGACTCGCTCGTGAAGGCGTTGATCGCGCCCATGAACATATTCTCAGAGAATTTACTCAGGTGTCCGCGATAGCGAAGCCACGGTCCCGCAGGGGAGATGTGGTCGGTTGTGGTTTTGCCCTGGGTCTTCATAAGGACGGGCAGGTCAATGTAGTCGTTGCCGTCCCACTGTTCCCATGGCTTCAGAAGCTCGATGCGGTCGCTGTCTGGGTCGACACTGATGTCGATATGCTTTCCGTTGTCAGGAGGTGGAAAGAACGCAGCATTGCCTTTATCGAAACCGGCGGCAGGCACCTCTGGTGCTTTTTTAGGAGGATTCAACTTAAACGGTTTCCCGTCTCCGCCTATCAATTCGTCGGTCGTCGGGTTGAAGGAAAGCTTGCCGGCTATTGCGAAGGCTGTGACGATTTCCGGGCTGGCGATGAAGTTCATGGTCTCCGAGCGTCCGTCGTTGCGTCGCGGAAAGTTGCGGTTGTAGGAAGTTAGAATGGTGTTTGCAACGCCGTCGAGGACTTTTTCGCGCTTCCACTGACCGATGCAAGGGCCACAGGCGTTAGCAAGGACGGTGCCCTCAATGTCTTTAAGCGACTGCATCTGACCGTCTCGCTCGATGGTCGCACGAACCTGCTCGGAGCCGGGAGTAACCATGAAGTCGACTGCAGTCTTCAGCCCGTGAGCGCGTGCCTGCTCGGCGACATCTGCTGACCGACTCATGTCCTCGTATGAGGAGTTGGTACAGCTTCCGATCAGGGCCGTGGCGATGTCGTCGACGAATCCGCTGGACTCATCTCGTACTTCCGCTGCGAGGGCCGATATCGGCCGGGCGCGGTCGGGAGAGTGAGGACCCACGACATGCGGCTCCAGCGTCGACAGGTCAATCTCGACGACGCGGTCGAAGTATTTTTCAGGGTCTGCCTCGACTTCGGGGTCAAGGGTCAGCAAATCGCGGTTCTCTGCCGCGAGCCTGCCGATCGCCGCTCTGCCCGTGGCGTTCAGGTACTTCGTCATGCGGCTGTCGTGAGCGAAGATGGAGGTCGTCGCTCCAATTTCCGCGCCCATGTTAGTGATGGTCGCCTTGCCCGTACAGCTAATGGAGCTTGCGCCAGGCCCAAAGTATTCGAGAATGGCGTTCGTGCCGCCCGACACGGTCAGTTCACCTGCAACCCGGAGGATTACATCCTTCGGCGCCGTCCAGCCGCTTATCTCACCGGTGAGATAGACGCCGACATGACGTGGATAGAGCACTTCCCAGGGAAGACCGGCCATGACTTCGACTGCATCGGCTCCGCCTACTCCGACCGCACAAGCACCGAGCCCACCTGCGTTCGGTGTATGGGAGTCCGTCCCGATAATGAGAGCGCCGGGATAAGCATAGTTCTCGAGATTGACCTGATGGATGATCCCCGCGCCCGGCCCCCAGAACCCCGCGCCGAACTTCGCCGCCGCGTTCTTGAGGAAGTCATAGACCTCCTGGTTCTCGTCGATGGATTGGAGCAGGTCCATACCGCCTTCGACTCTGGCTTGAATAAGGTGATCGCAGTGGACGGTTGTGGGGACGGCCACTTGATCGCGCATAGTCTGCATGAAGTTCAGCATGACCGTTTGGCCGAGCACGTCCTGGAGAGCCACACGGTCGGGCTTAAGCAGCAAGTTGCTCTCACCGGGTTCCATCTCCTGGTTTTCCGGGTCGGCCAGGTGTCCGAGCACAATTTTGTCCGCCAGAGTCAATGGTCTGCCCAGCTTGGCGCGAACGGTCTTGAGATTCTTTCGCATCGTAGCATAGGTCTTGGCGACCATTTCAGGGGTGGACTCGGTTTTCATGGACGAACTCCTACTCAAAAAAGGGCATATACGCGTCAATCAGCGGTTATTGTCGCAAAAATCGCGACAAGAGACAAAAAGAGACCCAGAAGCCGAGAGCCCCTGGGTCTTTAGAATTCTCTAGGGCGTCCCCTATCGGGACTGGCCGAAGTAGGTGTAGTTGAGCTCGATGTAGTTGTCCCACTCGGGGGGCGTATCTTCTTCAGCAAAGATCGCTACAACCGGGCATACTGGCTCGCAAGCCGCACAGTCAATGCACTCTTCAGGGTTGATGAGTAGGACGTTGTGCTCTTCTGCCTCATAGATACAGTCGACGGGGCACACATCTACACAAGCCGCGTCCTTGACTCCCACACACGGCTCGGCAATTACATATGTCATAGAGGGACCTCCTGGTTGATGGAGCGAGGAGCGTGAACGCCTCGCAGTCGCTGCCAATTATAGTCGCGGGTCTGGCAGCTTTCAAGCGATCTGTGGGCCAATTCACCAAGGACGCTCAACTTACCTTGACATCGTATGACCGGCTTGTTTAACTGTCGATGCCTTAACCAAGTACCAAAGAGGAGATTCGCATGGGCCAACTCGATGGCAAAGTTTGCATCATTACGGGTGGCGGCACTGGCATCGGACAGGGAATCGGGCGAGCCTTTGCGAACGAGGGCGCGAACATAGTGCTGGCAGCACGTCAACGCGACCGCCTGGAAGCCAGCGCCGAGGAAATGCGTGGGTACGGCGCGACCTCCGTGGCTATCCCGACCGACGTAACGAATGAAGATCAGGTCATCGCGTTGTTCGAAAAGACGATGAGTCAGTTCGGGAGGCTGGACATTCTCGTAAACAACTCAGGCGCCTTCGACGGTGGGCCGATTGACGAGATTCCGCTCGACACCTGGATGAAAGTTATCAATGTGAACCTCACAGGCGTGTTCCTTTGCACACGTGAGGCGATGAAGATCATGAAGAAGCAGCGGAGCGGGCGCATTATCAACATCGGCAGCATATCCTCGCGGATGCCGAGGATGAACTCGGCCCCTTACACCACATCTAAGCACGGCGTCATCGGCCTGACGAAATCGACTGCGCTGGAAGGGCGTGAGTACGGCATCTCGGCGGGTGCGCTGCATCCCGGCAACGTTGAGGTCGAGTGGCGTGCGGCAAGTTCTCGAACGATGGACCAGGAGCCGATGATGACAGCCGACGACATTGCCGTCGCTGCACTGGCAATGGCGGTGCTACCGCCCAATGTCAACATGTTGGACACGACGGTGCTGCCAGTCGGGCAGCTTTATGTTGGTCGAGGATAACATCATGAAAAAAGTCCTAATCACCGGCATGTCGGGATTGATCGGCGGTATTTTACGGCGGCATCTCGATACGGTCGGCGGGTACGAGTTGACCGCGCTCAATCGGCGGCCGGTCGAGGGTGTGCGGACCGTGCAAGCCAGCATCGCCGATCTCGACGCCATTCGTCCGGCATTCGAGGGGCAGGACGTAGTCGTTCATCTCGCGGCACACGTCGCGAGCGAGCCGATGGAGGATGTGGTCCAGGGAAATCTCGTGGGTACCTGGAACGTGTATGAAGCGGCGCGATTGGCCGGTGTCAAGCGAGTCGTGTTTGCCAGTTCCGGCGATACTATCCGCGGCGTCGACAACGACCCACCGTATAACAATATCTTGAAGGGCGACTACGAAGCAGCTTCACGCTGGGAGTGGCCGAAGGTCACGAAGGAGTTGGTGAGGCCGGGCACTATCTATGGTGCATCGAAGGTCTGGGGTGAGGCGCTAGGGCGGGTGTACTCGGCCGACCACGGATTATCAATCCTATGCGTCCGCATAGGGCACTGTCCAGAGGAAAACCGTCCGATCGGTTCTCGGGCGTTTGCCGCCTGGCTGAGTCATCGAGATGTGGCCGATATGCTGCAGCGTTGCATCGATGCGCCTGACAACCTGCTGTACGACATCTTCTTCGCAGTTTCCAACAACAAGTGGAACTACCGCGATATCGAACATGCCAAGCAGGTCCTGGGCTACGTTCCGCAGGACTCGGCTGAGGACTATCGGTAGTTTCTACGACTGGGCTTCGAACGCGGGCATGACCTGCTCGGCGAAGCGTTCGAGTTGCTCAACGACGACACTTTGCGGCGTGCCAACGACCGAGCCGACGTTGACCTGATTGAGGCCAGGGTATCGCTCTTGAAGTTTTGTTAGAGATTGGATGATCGATTCGGGCGGGCCTACCATCCATGAGCCGGACTCGGCGGCTTCCTCCAACGTTGGGAGACCAGCGTCGTGAATCCGTGAAGGGTCGGCAGTTGCCGCGATCTGCTCATCACTGAGACCGCGGACGAAGCCCAATGGTGCGAACATTTTCATGTTCTCTTCGTAAAATGGCTTTGCCTCGGCGATTGCCTGTTCCTTTGTGTCGGCAATGTGAAATACGAGGCCGATTATAAGGTCTTCGCCCAACTCGGTCTCACGTCCGCCGCGTGTGTTTGCTTCTCGCCAGGCTTCGACTGTGGCATCGTGTGCGCCTCCAGCCGCCGCGCCGCCGCCGATCATGCCCTTGATGCCGTGCTTGACCATGTTGTCGAGACCGCGCGGACTGGCGCTGACGATTGGCTGATAGCACTCTACAGGGCGGCTGCGAGGCGGCGGGACCAGCGTAATCTCTTCGAGCTCGTAACCCCGATACGGTACGCGCGGCGGGATATCATAATGCTTGCCGTGATGAGAAAAAGACCGCTCGTGCAAAGCTTTGAAGATTATGTCGACCTGTTCGTCGAATAGCTCGCGGTTGGCGTCGTTGTCGAGCAGCGGCGCGCCAAACGTCTCGACCTCCCGAGTATGGTAGCCGCGCCCAATGCCGAATATGACCCTGCCGCCGGTCAAATGATCCGCCATCGCATAGTCCTCGGCCAGGCGCAGCGGATGCCACATCGGTGTGACGTTAAATCCGCAGCCAAACTTGACGTTTTTCGTAAAGTGGGACAAATGGACGGCGAGCATCAGCGCATTGGGAATAGCTTCGTGGCCCTCGCACTGAAAGTGGTGCTCCGCCAACCACATGGCATCGAAGCCGTTGCGGTCGAGAGTTTTCGCTATGGCCTCGGCCTTAGTGAACACACTGGCGAGCTGTTCGTCCGAGAGCCAGCGCTCGTTGACCGGGATACCGTCGAAGCCGATGTCGTCAAGGTCGACGTGTCCCGCATACAGACTTCCGAACTTTGTGATCATATGCCCGTCTCCGTTGACTGGTCATTGTATGTGCGGGATGCTGGCTGTCAACCGAGGGAGGGTCATTGTCGGCATCTGAGCAACACCGATATAATCAGGACAAATTCACGACTCTGGACCAAGTAAAGCTCTTGACTGACCATTTGACAATCGCCATCGACGGCCCCGTCGCGTCGGGGAAGACGACCGTCGGCAAACTCGTGGCACGGCAACTCGGATGCCGATTCCTCGACACGGGCTGGATGTACCGCGCGATATCGTACGTTGGACTCAATCGCGGACTCGATATCGCTGACGAGGGTGAAATGCCCCGCCTCGCGACGAGCATCACTATGCGGCTAACATCGTCGGACGGCGAAGACCGATTGATCGTCGACGACAATGACATTACTGACTACCTTCGTGAGCCGGATGTCGAGCGGGGTGCCTCCACCGTAGCGACCATATCGGGCGTGCGGGTTGCGCTTGTGCGGCAGCAGCGTACCATCGCGACCGATGGCCCGATAGTAATGGTCGGGCGGGACATCGGCACCGTGGTTTTGCAGGACGCGAAGGTGAAAGTCTATTTGAACGCCACGGTTGAAGTCAGGGCCCGGCGTCGGTATGAGGAACGTAAGAACTCGCTAGGTTCGCTAAGCTACGACGCGGTGCTCAAAGACCTAGTACAGCGTGATACGATGGACACGGAGCGCGCCGACTCACCACTTCGCCCAGCTACGGATTCGGTAATCATGGATACAGACGGAATGGAAATCAGCGAAGTAGCCCGAAGGATTGTCGAATTGGTCGATAACGTATGAGCAACCTGCTCAACACTGCCTGCAACGTCGCTGAGAGCGGCCTTTTAAGCGTGTTTGCTGACTGGAAGGTAGAGGGCCGCGAGAATGTGCCGCCGCTAGGCTCGGTGATCGTGGTCGCAAACCATATTAGCAACTTCGACCCTTCGTTAATGTCGACTAGCTTCCCTCGAAGAATCTGGTTTCTCGCAAAAAAGGAGCTATTCAAAGGCCCAGGAAAGTGGTTTTTCCCGACCTACGGCGCGTTCCCGGTAAACAGGACCGGCAGCGACACGGCGGCGTACAGATGGGCACTCGACAAACTTGCGCATGGCCAATGCTTGATGCTATTTCCCGAAGGCACGCGGAGCCCATCGGGCGGCATGAAAAAGGCGCAGCCGGGCATTGTGCGGCTCGCGATGAAGTCACAGGCGACAATCGTTCCTATCGGAATTACTGGCAGTGAAAATATGAAGAGCGCCCTCCGCGTCTTCTACCCAACAGGGCGTCTGCGCGTGAATATCGGGCGACCATTCTCGCTGCCGAGTATCGAAGGTAAGCCAAGTGCCGCAGTCCTGCAGTCAATGACCGACATGATTATGAACCGGATCGCCATTTTGTTACCGGAGGAGTATCAGGGCGAGTACCGAATCACTTCTAGTGCGTCCGGCAACAAGGTCAAATCCACAGACGGCATTGAAATTCCAGCCACTCCTCAGCGATGATGGGAGTGACTCCTCACGACATCACCATCCCCAACACGGCATCTCTCGAAAGCGCGCATGTGTGGAATCCTCGGATATACCGGTAGCAGGGCTGCCGCGCCAATCTTGTTGGACGGGCTGGCAAAGCTCGAGTACAGGGGCTATGACAGCTCCGGTATAGCACTGATATCTGATGGGCAGGCGATATCAGTCCATAAGGCCGAGGGCAAGTTGACAGCCCTGCGTGACGCGCTGAACGGCCACGTACCAGACGGTGTGGTCGGGATCGGGCATACGCGCTGGGCGACCCATGGTAAGCCGTCGGAAGACAACGCTCATCCTCATGTGGATGCCAACGCGGATGTGGCCGTAGTTCACAACGGTATCGTCGAGAATTTCCTCGATCTTAGGCGAGAACTCAAAGACCAAGGCTTCACGTTTACGTCCCAAACCGACAGTGAGTGCATACCTCTTCTCATCTCATCGTATATCGCGAAGGGAGCGTCATTGGAAGAGGCGGTCGCTAAGACTGCAGGCCGACTCCGCGGTGCGAACGCAGTGGTGGTCGTATCGAACCGCGACCCGTCGAAGCTCGTTGCATTCCGACTTGGGAACGCGGGCGGTATCGTAGTCGGGTACGGTGAAGACGAAATGCTTCTTGCAAGCGATCTCCCTGCCCTACTCGCGCATACACGGCGCATCGCTTACCTGGCCGGCGGCGAGTTGGTCTCCATCTCGCCGACGGGCGCTAAGTACCAACTTTTCGATGGAACGCCCATCGAAAAGGACCCGACAGCGGTACCGTACGACAACGTGTCTGCTGCCAAGGGCGAGTACAAGCACTTCATGCTCAAGGAGATTCACGAGCAACCGGAATCTGTAATCAACGCGATTCGTGGGCGCGTCTCGTTCAACCGGGAGACGATCAATCCAGAGGACTTTGTACTCAGTGATGAGGAAATTTCGAAAATAAACCGAGTCGTTTTGATTGGGATGGGCACAAGTTTGCACGCGGCGATGGTAGGACGCCTATGGATCGAGTCGATGGCTCGAATCCCAACCGAGGTCGATAACTCTTCTGAGTTCCGATATCGAGAGCCGGTCATCGATGAACGAACGCTCGTGATTTCAGTCAGTCAGTCGGGCGAGACCGCAGACACGCTAGCTGGTATGGAAATCGCAACGAGGCTTGGCGCGAAGCAGATCACACTGACCAACTATACTGGTACACAGGCGACACGTGTTGCGGACGGAACGATTCTACTCCGGGCTGGACTCGAAATTGGAGTCGCTTCGACGAAGACTTTCGTGTGTTCATTGACCTCCCTCTTGTTATTTGCAATGCGCATAGGGATTGCAAAAGGTACGCTTCCACAGGAACGAGTCTCCGGCCTCGTGAAAGAATTGGCTCACTTGCCCGAGATGCTCGGCGAAATCGTCGCGGACGAACGGCAGTACATCCGGCTGGCGAGCGAGTTCGCCCAATTCGCCGACTTTTTGTTCCTCGGTCGCGGCATGTGCTTTCCCATGGCGATGGAGGGCGCTCTGAAGCTAAAGGAGATTAGCTATATTCACGCGGAGGGATATCCAGCAGGCGAGATGAAGCACGGGCCGATCTCGCTGATTGACCAGGATATGCCCGTGGTCGCCCTGATTCCCCAAGACCAACTGTATGAAAAAATGCTGAGTAACGTCAACGAGGCGAAGACGCGGGGGGCCACGATAATCGCTGTAGCAACAGAGGGCGACGAGATGATTGGGGATATCGCCGACCGGGTGATATATATTCCGAAGGCATCGCGCGAAGTGGTCCCTATGTTGATGGCCGTACCGATGCAGTTGCTGGCCTATCACATTGGCGTACGGCGGGGTTACGACGTGGACCAGCCGAGAAATCTGGCGAAGACGGTAACGGTCGAATAGACACTGACGTTCTTAGTGGAACAAATCGGTACCCTTGTGTACAATTGATGACGGTCGAGCGGCCCGTCACAAGGAAGACAGAAGCGTTGTCTCATCCCGGCACCGAAACGCGAATTCCTGTGGGGACCAGTGGTCTCCAGGCGTCCTTGATAATTCAAGGTGGGCCAAACAGCGGCACGACGCTGCCCTTATCCCACCGACCAATAACGCTCGGACGGCGGCCCGACAATGACCTGGTAGTCGACGAGGCATCCGTGTCCCGACGACATGCGTTGATCATGGAGACCCCACAGGGCTTTGCAGTCCGTGACCTAAATACTAAGAATGGCACGTTCGTCAACCGCATCAAGGTAGGTGAGGGAGAAAATCTCCTCGAACATGGCGACCGCATCCGATTGGCAGCCGGCGATGTGACGTTCATCTTTCGACAGGAGGGTGCTCCAACGATCACGATGGGGCGGCCGTCGCCCACGCCACTACCTGGTCGGGGCCCGAGCATACCCGGTCATAGTGTAGACAAGCCAGCACCCGAGAAAAAGAACGGGGCCGCACCGTCACTAACTCCTAAACAGATTGATTTGCTCCGGCTATTGGAGTCTCGTAAAGGCTCCGTTGTCAGCCGGGACGACATTCATCGAAGCGTGTGGCCCGAGCTTCCTGGTGGCGCGCGCGTCCACGACGCCATCGACGATTCCATCTACCAACTGCGGGCCAGCGCCGGAGATGATCTGATCAAGCCTGTCCATTTGCTCACGGTCGGTGAGTTTGGATTTTTGCTGGTCTAGTACATGACAAGGGCCAACACACCAGATTCTCCGCGCCAGCGTACGAACAATCAAACTGGAGTGTTCGCGTAATGGTCTCGATTCCCCCAGGCAGTAGTCTCGGGCGCTACCGCGTCGTCGATCAACTTGGACGAGGCGGGATGGCGACGGTGTTCAAGTGTCACGACCCAAACCTCGACAGGTACGTGGCGATCAAAGTGCTGCCGTCTTATTACACGGAGGATCCGACTTTCGTAGGACGGTTCACCCAAGAGGCACAAACCGTTGCCCGTCTGAACAATCCCAGCATTCTCCAGATTTACGACTTCGGCGAAGACAAGGGATTCAGTTTTATCGTCACCGAGATGGTGGCTGGCGGCACGCTCCAGGACAAGCTCACGGGCGACCCGATGTCGGTCGAACAAGTCCTCAAATACATGAAGCCTCTAGTGGAGGCGCTTGACTACGCACACGCGCAGGGAATCGTTCACCGTGACTTAAAACCGGCCAACGTGCTTCTGACGGAAGACGAGCGGCCTATTCTCGCCGACTTCGGTCTGGCACGAATGCTCGAATCGGCGACCCGCTTCACACAAGCGCATCAGGCGCTGGGGACTCCAGAGTACATGGCCCCGGAGCAGGCGATGGGTGCGGACGCCGATCATCGGTCAGACTTGTATGCCATCGGCATCATGCTTTACCAGATGCTGCTGGGCCAAACACCATTCCGGGCGGACACTCCCGCCGCGACGCTCATGGCGCATGTGCACCGACCACTCCCGCTCCCAACGTCGATCAATTCCTATCTAAATCCGCGTATCGAAGCGCTGCTACTAAAAGCGCTTGCCAAAGAGCCCGACGACAGGTTCCAGTCTGCAAAGGACATGATTCAGGCCCTGGAAACCGCCTCTGGACTTGGCCGCAAGACAGCGCCGATGGATGACCTCGACTTTGGGGCGACGGCTGTGCTTGACCTGTCCGAACTCGAAGCGGCCACTGCTCAGGACATTGATGCTGCAACCCTGGTGATGGACACCGGTGTGCCTCCACAGGGTGACACACTCGCGGTTGACCGGCCTACTCAAGGCATACAAGCTGCACCTCCCACGGAGGGTGCGCCTCGGCGTCCCGTTCCGCCACGAGCCCAGCCGCCCGCGACCTCGGCACCATCTCCAGCTCCAGCCACAAAATCATCAGGCCCGCCCATGGCGTTGATCGGTGGTGGTGCGGCAGTAGCAATAGCCGTGATTGCGATCGTAGCTTTCGTATTGAGCCAGGGCGGTGGTAACGACGGCCAACCGGCGGCCGCATCGCCAACTGAAACATCTTCAGTCGAAACACCCTTGGCCGTCGTTCCTGTTGCAGACGCAACAGCAACGCCCGAAGCTGCTCAGACCGCAGGAGACGCGCTGTGCCCAACACTGCCGGGTACCGGCGATGGCGACGCCACTTCGATATCCGCGGCAGTGTCGCAGCTAAACGTTATGCAGGAAAGGGCTCATTCGAGCGTTGCCAATCTGCGCAACGTTGAGGATCCGCCTTCGGTCGAGACCATCCTCCGGACAAGGGACGAACTGTGTGAGATCACCAGGGGCTTCTATCGCCGACGTGACGTACGTGACCAGATTTTTGAAGCAGAAGAGTTGTATAAGACCCTCGGCCTGATGGCGGCAGATGAAAGTCTCGAAGAGATTTTGTTGGAAATTCAGCTTCAGCAAGTGTCGGCACTATTCGACGACTTATCCGGCAGTGTGTACGTGTTGAGCGACGCAAAACGAATCACTCCGCAACTTGAGCTTGGGTATGCGTCAGCATACATGGGCGGTCTACAACAGGAGTTGTTTAACGTTACCCGCTTGCGCAATAGCGTTCGCGACGGCACGGGCGACGAGTTTCGAGCGGTGACCGCACTGATCACCGGGGATGTCGCAGTCGTCAGTGGTGGTTATGTGGATACTGTGATCGCAAAAGACGCAGACGCATTGAACGAACTTCGACAACCGATACCTGGGAACAAGCTTTTATCAGCCCCGGCTATCGTCCAAAAAACAATTCTGTTCCCGCAGGTTGCGGGCCGGAGATTCGTCGAAGAGATATTCGCCAAAGACGGTGTCTGGGACACCGTTAACCAGGCCTACGAGGCCCCACCGGAGACCACTGAGCAGGTACTCCATCCTGAAAAATACTTCAGCCTGGAAGCGCCGCATAACGTCGTTCTCCCGAACATTGCCGGGCACATGAGTGGCGGATGGTCGCTGACGGCCACCGATACCATGGGCGAGTTCCTGGTGAGATCGTATCTCGAGGAGCACCTGAGCGACCGTGAGGCGGCAGACGCCGCAAGCGGCTGGGGCGGCGACAGGTACTACCTGATGAGCAACCCTGAACAGGGCCGGCTGATGGTCGGGCAAGTACAATTCGACTCCGGCCTTGAGGCCGACGAGTTTTTCGAGGCATTTCGCGTCTTCATGCGCGTAGCCACGCAGGATACGGACACGACGACACAGCAAGTGGGACAGACCGGACAACTATGGACTACAGAGGGAGGCAAAGTAGTCTTCCTCGGTGAATCACCACCGGCGGCACTGTTGATCATCGGCGACGACCAGGCTGCCGTAAACGAGGCGCTAAACAAACTTGGCGAAGCGCTTGTCGAACTTGAGAGCCAGCAGCCCTAGTCGTCTGTTGCTTCGAAAAAGGACCTCGGCATCTGTAGCTGCCGACTCGACAGCTACCGTCCCTCCGTAGTAGGGCTACTGACCCTCATCGGAGAGGTAGTAAATCGTCCCAGAGTCCCGCGAACAAGACGCGGTGGGAACAACATTCGTCGTGTAGCGCTCCCCTGCGCTGATACGAAAATAAAGCATACTACCGCGCCAACAGCGGTCAAAGAAGCCTTTTTCCAAAAGCAGCTGACCAGAATATTTTCCTGACTGCGCTATCGCCACATTGATACCATCCACGAATACCTTCACGATTCCGTTTTCGTCGCCAACGACAGTTATGTGTCGCCAACTTGCCGCCCTCGATATCTCGACCTGTTCTCGAAACTACCACCGAGCACAAGCCGGTAGCTGTCTCGGGAAGTCTGGTACAAGCACATCTTTCCGAGGACAAACGGCATCGACGGTGTCGTATTGGAGTTGCCGTACGACTAAGCATCGTTCGAATCCGACTTCAATAGCAGTTCCAGCGTAAATGACATGGGGAAATCGTAGGGCATTTGCGCTTCGATTACGCGAGTACCGTCGAATATTTCCAATGCGTCTAATTCCGGAAACCTCGTCGGAACATTGAGGCCGCCCCGCTCATCTAGAGGATTCATCGTCATCGGCGCATCATCTTCGAAGTCCATCGCGGAGTTTTCGGCACTTGATTGCTCATATACCGGCAGTCCGCCGCCCAGGTGCTTGTAATATACCCCCGAAGACAGACCCTTGAGCAAACTCGCAAACGTATCTACGTGCTCCGCAGGCGCATAGAACATATACCAAAAATCAAAGTTGCCTGTATCGAGCTTTTCTCCGAAGAAAGAGATGCGGCGATAGTCGACCCTGTCGAGGAACGCATCGACGTCGTTGTCATCGTAGTCAAAGACGCTCATCGCAAGGACGCCGTTTTCCATCGCAATCAGAGGACGCCCGATATTGAGAGTTCTCTCGGCCCCTTGTAGGGCGAGGAACTCAGCGCCTTCCAGGTCCAGCTTGATAGATCTGACCATCGTAGGATCTAGGCGAAGGGATTCGATGTCCTTGTCAATGGTGGTCGTTTTGACTGTTATCTCTTCAAATTCGTACTGGTTGTCGTCGCCGATATTGATGGTAGCGGACACTATTCCCGACCGTCCCAGTCGTTTCTGGACACATTGAAACCTGGTTTGCTCAAGATCGATTGAGTCTTGGATTGCACACTCGAACAAAATTAGATTCGGCCAGTTCGACAGTTTTTCCGCCAAACCTTTAGCTAGGTCCGGAAGGGGCTCGTACGCCAGAACTCTTCCGTGAGGTTAATAGTTGAGCAGCGGTAGTGTATGGGCCCCAACGTGGGCGCCACCATCAATAAATATGTCGCCACTTCGGAGAATGGCACGGTAGGCATTGTGGATCACTTCTTCAGGAACCATGAGCTGCCGCTGGCACAGCTCTCGAAACTTGTTTATTACGATACCTTCAACCATTCATCCCCCTTTGGTACTCGATCATAAATGTTTCTTTTGAACGGTAACCAGACTGTCACCATAGGCATATAGACAAGGTTCGGTACTTGCCAATTTCCAAAGTCACCCGATTGGCAGAATCCTACACTGTCCTTTTACCCCGGCCTAGGAGCCTGAGCAATTAGTCGGCGCGACAGCGATTTCTCACGTTTGATCACCTCGTTGTCTAGGAAGGGTTGGCATCTGCTGCGAGGGATCGTATCGTGGAGAGCAAGTCAGACTATTGAGGGGCTGATGTTCCGCCCATACGATCAAAGCCAACAGTACCTACTGCCGCCAAGGTTGCAGGACTTCGTGGACGAGAGCCACCCTGCCCACGTGGTCAATTACCTTGTGGACCAATTGGACATAAGCGTACTGGAAACGCGCTACGGGAACCTGGGCCAACCCGCTTACCATCCACGCCTGATGCTCAAGGTGATTCTGTACGGGTTCACGGTGGGGATCTTCAGTTCCCGCAAGCTCCAGCGGGCGTGCCAAGAGAACCTGGACTTCAAGTATCTGTCGGGTATGGAGACACCGGTATTCAGGACCTTTATCGAGTTCCGCCAGCGGCACCTGGAAGACATGAATGGAGTCTTCGTACAGACGGCGCAGTTGGCCCGTGAACTGGGGCTGGTCCGGTTGAGCGCGGTGGCTCTGGACGGCTCCAAAGTGGAGGCCGATACCTCCAAGCACAAGGCGATGAGCTATGGTCGGATGCAGGAGGAGAAAGCAAAGCTGAAGGCGGAGATGAGGGGTTGGTGAAGACGGCGAACGCCATCGACGAACAGGAGGACTTCGAATACGGTGCACAGGTCGATGGTTACTCGGTCTCGGAAGAACTGGAGCGGCGGGCACAACGGCTCACGAAGATCAAGAAGGCACAGGCGGCCCTGGACATGGACAGCCAGATCATCGTGGCGAACCACATCGAGGACTCGGTCAGCGACGTCCACGCAGCCGAACCGGTCCTGGAGCGCATGGAGCAGAACCTGGGGGCTGCCCGGGAAGCTGGTGGCTGACGCGGGTTACGGGAACAAGGACACGCTCGAGAGTTGTCAGGAGCGAGGCGTGACCCGGTGTGCACCACGAGGAGGCAAGGGAAGGATGGCCAAGAGGTTGGTACACTAGACCGCTTCAGCTATGAGTGGGACCAAGACTCGTTCGCTTGTCCTCACGGCCATGTTTTCGAGTTTGCTCACGAGCATCTTACCGACGGGACGAGGACATACAAGAGCCTGGAGCCGGTGACGTGAACCTGTGGTCATTACGAGAACGTCGATGGGCGCGAGGTCATCAGGGTGGAACAGAGTCACCTGGCCAAACGCGAACTGAGGCGGATCATGGACGGGGGTCTGGCCATAGCGAGTTGTACCGCCGGCGGAAATGTACCGTGGAGCCTGTGTTTGGGCAGATCAAGACCGGGATGGGATTCCGGCGGTTTTATTACCGGGGCCGGCAGAACGTGCGCAGTGAATGGAACCTGGTGTGCGCGGCGTTCAATCTCCGGAAGATAGCTGTCCCGCTGCGAATCCCTCCCAGGGGAGACGGCGCGGCAGCCATGGAGCCAACCACCACGCGGGAGGGCGCGAACAGTCTGCTTTCGAAGCCGCGAGCGTGTCCAGCTTCCCATTCTTGACGAGTGGTTGGGTGCCGCTGTGGCTACCTCTGGTCCGCCCAGTGCGGATCAAGACCACCTCATCGGTCTCATATGCTTGAGGGCCCCCATCACTAATTACCCACGCTCCTAGGGATTATCGCGAATCTCAAGGCCACTAAGCACCCACCACTTGGCCGAATTCGAGTTAGTGCCGTCGTCGCTGCCGGGAACCAGCTTAATACGGAGCACGCCATCGTTGTCACTTGTTACCGTGAATTTTGCGTATTTTCTTCATCGGAGGGCGGGTTACCCGGGGGCACGTCGAAGGTTACGCCCTGGTCCGGTTTATTGGCGTTGGACATCCTCATCCCGGTCATTGGTCCCCCCCAGAAGTGACATGCAACTTCGTAGTTGGTGTCGGGAG